>Ga0194132_10001014_pt1 | contig 56929 bp, 44 predicted proteins | sample TA2KigOf80mmetaG_FD_148612 | JGI IMG/M metagenome (GOLD analysis project Ga0194132, IMG submission 148612) | Freshwater microbial communities from Lake Tanganyika, Tanzania - TA2015054 Kigoma Offshore 80m | ecosystem: Environmental > Aquatic > Freshwater > Lake | place: Tanzania: Lake... | reverse complement strand
GTCACGGGGAAGAAGGATCCGGAGTACTGGCAGATTCTCGAGTATGCGTGCCACGAGGGGAACTACGGCATGCGGAACATGTTGAGCGCCTCGCGAGCCCAGGAGAAGCGAGAGGCGCAGAAGAAGAACTAAGGGAGACAGCCGTTGATGAATGACGTGACGCGGGGTTCCATGCGCATCGGGATCGTGGCGATTGTCGCGGCGCTGTGGCTGGCGGGCGGACAGGTGTCGTCGGGCCAGGGGCGCTCGGGCACTGGCGGGAGGCCGAACTTCAACGGGATCTGGCAAGCGATCAACTCGGCCAATTGGGACATCGAAGCGCATGAAGCGCGGCCTGGACCGCCGCAGCTTGGCACGCTGCTCGCAGCGCCGGCCGGGCTCGGTGTCGTGGTCGACGGTCCGATTCCGTACCAGCCGGCCGCAGCCGCCAAGCGGAAGGAGAACTTCGAGAAGCGCTGGACCGACGATCCGGAAGCGAAGTGCTACTTGCCGGGCGTGCCCCGCGCCAACTACATGGGTTTTCCGTTCCAGATCGTCCAGGGCTCCGACAAGATCCAGATGATCTACGAGTTCGCGGCCGCGGTTCGGATCGTGCACATGGGCAAGGTCCCCGAGCCGACGGTCGATTCATGGCTGGGTCACTCGGTCGGCCGCTGGGAAGGCCAGACGCTCGTCGTGGACGTGACGGCATTGAACGGCATGGCGTGGTTCGATCGATCTGGCAACCACCAAAGCGAGAACACGCACATCGTCGAGCGCTACACGCCGCGGGGGAATGACGCCATGGAGTACGAGGCGCGGATCGAGGACGCCTCGCTCTACACTCGCCCCTGGACGATTCGGATGCCGCTCTACCGGCGGCTCGAGAGGGGACTCCAGCTGTTGGAGTTCAAGTGTGTGCCGTTCTCCGAGGAGCTGTTGTACGGCGATCTTCGGAAGAAGCCGACGCGCCAGCCCTGATGTCTCCGACGGTGCGCGCGTCGCACGCGCGCACCGTGCGATCCTCTCCCCACTCCGACCCTCTCTCCTCCTGACCTGCGCTCGAGCTGGCTGGCGACGCGCGTCCTGACGCCACGATGCGGGGCGCCGCGCGCGGGGACGCGCTAAAATCGATGGCCCGCGCGGACGACCATCTGCTCCGTCCCCGTGCGTCTTCGATCGCCGCAGTCGCGAGTCGCCGATCGGCTGCGTGGCCGAGTCCGGCCGATCGACGCAAGACGACATGGAGTTCCGGGTCGTCCTCGAGGAGGGTGACTTGCGCTTGATCCACGACACGGCGCGTCGCTCCTCCGGGGAACTCGAAGGGGTGTCCCGTGCGTGACCGGGCTGAGGAAGCCGTGATTCGAGACGCCGCCGAAGGGAACCGGTCGGAGGAGGCGCTCGCCGCCCGGACTCGACAGCTCGGGTTGATCGCCCGCACGGCGCAGCGCCTGCGGCTCGCGGCCGAACCCGAGCACGAGCTGCTCGAGTCGATCTTCAGCGAGACCGCGCAGCTCATCGACTGGGAGATGTTCTTGCACTACCGGCCGTCCGAGACGCCGCGGATGCTGCGGCTCCGGGCGCACGGCGGTATCACGGAGGAGGAGGAACATCTCTTCGCGACGATGCGCTTCGGCGAGCTGCTGTGCGGTCTGGTTGCCGAACGGCGGGAGCGGCTGATCATCGAAGACCTCCAGCATTCGACCCATCCGGGCAGCGACGTCCTGCGCGGCGCTGGCGCGACCGGCTATGCCGGGTTTCCGCTGCTCGCCCATGGCGAGCTGGTCGGCACGATCGCCTTCGCGTCCCGCCGTCGTACCCATCTGCGAGTGGGCGATGTCCAGACGATCCAGGCGATCTGCGATCAGATCGCCGTCACTCTGGAGCGCTCGCGGCTGGAGCACGATCTTCGCGCGAGCGAGGAGCGAGCCCGGCTCGCGCTCGAGGGCGGAGACCTGGGTTCGTGGGACGTCGATCTGCAATCGGGCGCGTCAGTCTGGAATCGGCGGCACGCCGAGCTGCAGGGCTATGGGGAGGGCACACCCGCGTCGATGGAGCGCTGGGAGTCGCTCGTCCACCCCGAGGATCTGCCCAACGTGCACGCCGCGATGGAGCGCGCCCGGCTCAATCGAACGCCCTTTGTCGTCGAGCACCGCCTGCGTCGCGCGGATACAGGCGAGGAGCGGTGGCTCGCGCTCTATGGACGCTACTTCTACGACGAGCAGGGCGTTGCCGTGCGGCTGAGCGGTATTTCGCGCGAGGCGACGAAGAGCCGCAGCGCCGAGGTGACGCTCCGGGAGAGCGAGGCGCGGTTCCGTCGGGCGTCCGAGGCGGTCGGCACGCTCGTGTACGAGACCGACCTCACGGGAACGAATCCGGCGATGGTCCATGGGTTCGAGGCGGTGGTGGGCGAACGGCCCGACGAGCCGTTGACCAGCGACACGTGGCATTCCCGCATTCATCCCCACGATCTCGCGGGACACTTGACGCGACTGCAGGCCGTGCTGGCGAGCGACGCCCAACGGTGGGCCGATCACTACCGAGTCAGGCACGCCGACGGATCCTGGCGGCATGTCGAGGACGTGGCCGAGATCGTTCGAGCGGCTGACGGAGCGGCAACACGCCTCGTCGGCACGACTCTCGACGTCACGGAGCGTGTCGAGCAGGAGCTCGCGCTCATCGAGAGCGAGCGCCGGTTCCGCGCCATGGCCGATCAGACGCCCATCGTCATGTGGGTCACCGACGCCAAGGGCGACCTCGACTTCGTCAACGAGGCCTACTGCGTCTTCTTCGGTGTCAACGCCCACGAGTTACGGGGGTCAGACTGGCGGCCGCTCGTGCATCCGGACGATCACGCCTATCTCGCGGAGTTCGTCGAGGCGCTGCGGGCTCGCCGTCCCTTCCAGGCGTCGGCGCGCGTACGCCGGGCCGATGGCGAGTGGCGCTGGATCACATCGGTGGGGCGTCCATGCTACGCGCCCGACGGCGAGTTCATCGGGATGATTGGCGTCAGCCCAGATGTGACCGATCAGCGCCGCGCGACCGAAATGGAGCTCGAGGCGGCCAGACAGAAGGACGAGTTCATCGCCGTGCTGGCGCACGAGCTCAGGAACCCGCTGGCACCCATACGGACATCCGTCGGCGTGCTGCGGGCCGCCAGCCCGTCGGAGCCCCACCTGCGCGAATGCCGCGACATCATCGATCGACAGGTGGCTCATATGGCCCGTCTGCTGGACGATCTGCTCGATGTCTCGCGGCTGTCGCGGGGCAAGCTGACGCTGCAGCGCTCCATGGTGCGGCTCCGCGACATCGTCGACCATGCGGTCGAGACCGTCCGGTCGACGCTCGACGATCGGGGGCACGTGTTGACGGTCGATCGGATCGACCCCTCACTCGTACTGGACGCCGATCCGGCCCGCCTCACGCAGATTCTCACCAATGTGCTGAACAACGCCGTCAAGTACACGAATCGCGGGGGCCGTATCTGGCTCGAGGTGGCGACCGACGACGGGCGCGTGTCGATTCGCGTCCGCGACAACGGCATCGGTCTCAAACCGGAGATGCGAGAGCGCATCTTCGAGCTGTTCTCGCAGGTCGAAGACTCACGGCAGCGCGCCGATGGCGGATTGGGCATTGGCCTCGGCTTGACCAAGCGTCTGGTCGAGATGCACAGGGGTTCGATCACGGTCGAGAGCCCAGGCCCGCAGCAGGGGTCGACCTTCACCGTTACCCTTCCGCTGCACGGTACCCTCGACAAGCCGGCGAGCGAGCGTGAAACACCTTCCATGATCGAGACGGAACCGATGCGTCGCCGGGTGCTCGTCGTCGACGACAACGTCGATGCGGCTGACTCGCTGGCCATGTTGCTCGAGACCCTGGGCTGTGAGAGCCGAACCGCCTACGAAGGCGAGTCGGCGTTGCGGGAGGCAACGGCGTTCAAGCCCGACCTCGTGCTGCTCGACCTGGGCATGCCAGGTCTCGACGGCCAGACGGTCTGCAACCGCCTTCGCGCCGAGGAGTGGGGGAGAGAGATCGTAATCGCCGCGGTCACGGGTTGGGGACAGGACGAAGACCGGCGCCGGACACGCGCCGCCGGATTCGACCGACACCTCGTCAAGCCCGTCGACCCTGACGTCGTCGCCACCATGGTGCGCGACCTTCCCCGTCGGCCTGCGATCTAGCCCCCCGAACAAGACCCAACAAGCAGGACCAGTGTAGGAGCCGGTCGAGGCGACCCTTCTTCGAGCCTCATGGTGGAGTTGGCGTGCTGCCGGCCGTCCTCAGCGCTCGGCCTTCAACGCTTCGGCTTTCAGCGCCCGCGCTGCCGCCCTGTCTCCCGTCGCCCTACGAACATCGGCAGAGCCGAAAGGCGGCGATGTTCTTGCAGCACTCGACCACGACGCTCATGCTGAGCAGAGGGAGGGGAGAAGAGATGAAACTCGGATGGACGCCGGCGATCCTCTTGCTGGGGTTGGCGGCCTGTGATCAGCCGGCCACGAATCGCGAGCCCGAGACGCGGACGACCGAACCGGTGACGACGACCACTCCGGAGCGAACGACGACGGCTGAGTCCTCGGGTACGCTTCGTGTGGCCGATATCATGTCGGCACCGGCCACGTATGCCGGCCGGACCGTGACCGTGGTTGCCGATGTGGATGAGGTCTTCGGCCCACGTGCCTTTGCACTCGATGAAGATTCGCCGCTAGCCGGCGGCATCGACAACGATTTGCTGGTGTTCAGCCCGAAGGCGGGCACCTTGGCGAACCTGGACGACAAGTGGACGAACAATAAGGTGCGTGTCACCGGCACGATCCGAATCATGCCCGCGGCGGACCTCGAGCGCGAGCTGGGATGGGATCTCGACCGGAAGATCGAGGGGCGGATCGACGAACGGAAGCCCGTGCTCGTGGCCTCATCCGTCGAACGGGTCACGAAGTAGGCCGAGTCGAAGTCCGCGGCCGAGCTCAGTGTTGACAGGCTGAGTAGCCGTGCAGGCGCAGCGCTTCCCGGACGTGGCGCTCGAGGACGGCCCCGCGCTCGAAGGCCATTAGCGAGCTCCACGCATCCGGGTAGCGTTCGACATCGGGAATCGAGCGCTCATCAGGGTCGCGGAATCCGTTCGCGTTGCCGTCTTCCTCGACATACTCGTCCGGCAGACCGAGCACATGCCCGAACTCATGGGCGGCCGTGGCAGGTGTGAGCTGGTCGCTCCAGCGGGCGGTTCTCGCGGCCTCGACCGGCGTGGTGCCGGTCGGAAAGGTCACACTGCTCACGTAGCGCTCGGTCTTGTTCACCTGCTGGACGATCAGACGGTGGGCGGGACCGTTGTTCGGGCCATCCAGAGACGAAACACGGGGTTCGAAGCGGACCTCGCGACCGCAGATTCTGAATGGTCGCCCCCCGGAGCCCTGGTTCCACGCCTGGTCGATGCCTCGGCGCCACTTGTCCAAGAGCTCAGGCGTCCCGCCGACGACGTCGATCGGGACATGGACGGTGATGCGTGACAGCTCGACCGAGACCGATGAGACGCCGTCCGTGTGAGCCAGCGTCGCGTGGGTGGTGAGGATCGACAGCCAGACGGCTGCCCATTGCCGAGGCGTGCCCACGCGCGTACGGAGATCAGTCTGCGCGGATTCAGGCCGCGGCCGAAGGCTAAGCTGGACCAATTCGCGGGACAGTTTAGCCGCTTTGGCAGCTCAGCGGAAGAGGGTTGGCAACGCCGAGGGCCCACGTCGCGGAGCTCAGCGACCGCTCAAGGGAATTGGCTTTGCAGTGCTTCTTCGTCATGAATGGCCTCACGAAGATCATCCGCGGGATGCGGCAGAGACCCACCTCGAGATGCCTGCTCGCGTTATCGTTGCTCTGCCTCACGTACGGACGAGACGATGAGCGCGAGGCGGACCGCCTCGGTTTCAGCTACGTCGACTGGTCGGTGCCACGGGAGAGCTCGCGGACGAGGGTGGCAACGGTACGCTCCCTGGCCACCCGGGCGATGTCAGCCTGCGCGATGATCCCGACGCAGCACCCCTGGTCGTCCACGACCGGCACACGGCGAATCTGGTGACGCTCCATGATCGCCACGACCTCGTCCACTGTCGCAGCCGCGGGCACGGCGACGACCGGTCGAGACATGCACTCCTCGGCGAGGTGCGCCATCGGATTCTTGCCCTCCGCGACGATCCGGCACACGATGTCGCGATCGGTCACGACACCGATTGGACGGTCGCTCGTATCGACGATCGGGATCTCGCCGCAGTCGTGCTGACGCATGAGCTTCGCGATCTCGTCGAGCGTGGTCGTGGGAGAGCAGCACGCCTGGTCGGGCGTCATCAGGTCGCGAGCCAGCTTGAGCATGGTTGCCTCGTCCGCGGACTGGTTCTGCAACTCCAATACCACGCGAAGTATACGCCTTGGAGCGCCAGGCATCGAACACCACGACATGACCGAGATTCTCTCCGCCGAGCCCTATGCGATCGTGACCGAGTCGGGCCGTCCATCGGCGCCCGTCCGCGTCCTGAAGGATGGACAAAGCTTCGCCGTGTTCGACCTCCACGGCGACGTCACACCGGCGCCGGAGAGCCAACATGGCTTCTATTACGCCGGCACGCGCTTTCTCTCCGGCTTCGAGCTCCAACTCTACGATCGCCAGCCCGTGCTCCTCAGCTCCACGGTGAGCGATGACAACGTGATCTTCACCTCGGACCTGACCAATCTGGACGTCGTCCACGACGGGCGACTCGTGCTGCCCCGCGGGGTCTTGCACATCTTCCGCAGCCGTGTCCTGCAGAGCGGCAGCTGGACCGAGTGCCTTCGAGTGACGAATCACGGATTGGCGCGGCTCCGTGTGCCGCTCTGCGTGCGGTTCGAAGCGGATTTCGCCGATATCTTCGAGGTTCGGGGGACGCGCCGCGGACGACGCGGTCGCATGACCGCGCGCGCGGCAGGAGCCGAGGCGGTGCTGTGCTACCTGGGGCTCGACGGTGTCGAGCGCCGTACGCACCTTCGATCGCCACGGTCGCCAGACCTGGTGACCGACCGGGCGCTCTTCTTTCGGTTGAACGTCGAGCCGCACGCGCACGAGGAGCTCGAGCTGACGGTGTCGTGTGAGATCGATCAGGAGTCCCGCCCGGTGCGCCGGTTCGCCGATGTCGTGGTCGAGCGCCGTCGGCGGATTGCGGCGGAGCGGGAGCGGGCCTGCACGGTGGTGACCTCGAACCATGCATTCAACCGATGGCTCGATCGGTCCACGGCCTATTTGCAGATGATGATCACCGAGACACCGTACGGACGATACCCGTACGCCGGCATTCCCTGGTTCAGCACGCCGTTTGGCCGTGACGGGATCATCACGGCCCTCGAGCTGCTGTGGGCGGCCCCCGATATCGCCAAGGGCGTGCTGTCGTTTCTCGCGAAGACACAGGCGACGGCGAAAGATGACGCACGGGACGCGCAGCCCGGCAAGATCATCCACGAGACACGCGAGGGCGAGATGGCGACGCTCGGAGAGGTCCCATTCGGGCGCTACTACGGATCGGCTGATGCCACGCCGCTCTTCGTGGTCCTGGCTCATGCCTACTACGATCGGACGGGCGATCTGCCGTTCGTCGAGGCGCTCTGGCCGCACCTGCGCGCGGCGCTCGAGTGGATGGACCGCGACGGTGACCCGGACGGCGACGGCTTCATCGAGTACGCGCGCCGCAGTGCGACGGGCCTGGTCCAACAAGGATGGAAGGATTCGTTCGATTCAGTCTTTCACACCGATGGGACGATCGCGTCGCCCCCGATTGCGCTCTGCGAGATCCAGAGCTATGCCTACGCGGCGTGGAGCGGTGCGGCGGCGCTGGCGTCGGTCAGAGGTGAGGAGGGCGAGGCGGCCCGGTGGCGCGAGCGCGCCGAGAGGCTGCAGCGCCGGTTCGAAGAGGCCTTCTGGTGTGACGACCTGAGCACGTACGCGCTAGCGCTCGACGTCGACAAACGCCCGTGTCGCGTCCCAACCTCCAATCCAGGCCACTGCCTGTTCATGGGCATCGCCAGCCGCGATCGCGCCCGAGCCGTCAGCGACATGCTGTTGGCGGGGCCGTCGTTCGGCGGGTGGGGCATCCGCACGGTCAACGTCGGCGCCGCGCGCTACAACCCCATGTCGTATCACAACGGATCGGTCTGGCCGCACGACAATGCCCTCGCCGCAGCTGGGTTCTCCCGCTACGGGCTGCGGTCAGCTGCCCTCCGCGTCTTCAGCGCGCTCTTCGATCTCAGCCAAACGGTCGATATGCATCGCCTCCCCGAGCTCATCTGCGGGTTCCAGCGACGCCCTGGCGAAGGCCCGACGCTCTACCCGGTAGCGTGCGCGCCGCAGGCCTGGGCGGCGGGGGTGGTGTATCTGCTGGTCCAGGCTTCGCTTGGCCTCCGCGTGGACGCGACCGCGCGTCGCCTCCACATCGGCCACCCGGCGCTGCCAGAGTCGGTCGAGTGGCTGCGCATCCAGAATCTCGCCGTCCACGACGCGCGGGTCGACCTCCTCTTCAGCCGCCACGGGTACGGCGTCGGCGTGGCGGTGCTGCACCGCGAGGGCGATCTCGACATCCTCGTGACCAAGTAGCGACCGCCGGTCGTCACGCCGCGCCGAAGGCGGGCTGGCGCTTCCGGCGGCGCGACAGCAGGTGCTCATACAGCGCGGCGTAGTCGTGCGCCATCCGGCTGGCGCTGAAGCGCCGCTCGAACTCGGCCCGACAGTGACCGCGGTCGAGCCGTGCCACCTGCCGCGTGGCCTCCACGGCCTCGGCCATCGTATCCACGATGAACCCGGTGCGGCCGCGGTCGATGATCTCGACGACCGACCCCCCACGAAACGCCACGACCGGCACACCGCACGCCAGCGCCTCGATCATCACGAGGCCGAACGGCTCCGGCCAATCGATCGGGAAGAGGAGCGCGGTGGCACCTCCCAGGAAGTCGGCCTTCGGAGCTTCGTCGATCTCGCCGATGAACTCGACCAGTGGATGGTCGAGCAGGTGACGGATCTCGCGTTCGAAGTACGGACGGTCGGCGCGATCGACCTTGGCGGCGATCCGCAGCCGCTGGTTGCAGGCTTTCGCGATTTCGATGGCGCGATCGACGCGCTTTTCCGGCGATACGCGGCCGAGAAACGCCAGATAGCGTCCCGGCTGAGGCTGGAACGGCAGCAGATCGAGCGGAAGGCCGTGATGGATGGTGGCTACCCAGCCGGCGTCAGGAAGAGGTTCACGTTGTGCATCGGAGATTGAGACGACCGGGATGTCTTGGAACTCCCGGTAGAGGGGCGCGAGCTCCATGATGTCGAGCCGTCCATGGAGCGTCGTCACGTGCGCTCTGTCCAGCCGGCGCGCCAACGGGAAGTGTATATGCGCGACGTGGAAGTGAACCAGATCGAACTCCCGCGTGCGCTTGGCCACCTGCTCCAGCATCAGCAGATGCGGCGCCACATCGTCGTGCCCGCTGCCCCCGAGACGCAACGCCGTCGGCGAGACGGGACAGAGCGCGGCTGATGTCCGCGAGTCGCCGGTCGCGAAGAGTGTGACCTGATGGCCCAGGCGCACCAGCTCGTCGGTCAGGTAGGCGACCACCCGTTCGGTACCACCGTAGAACTGCGGCGGCACACTTTCGGTGAGCGGCGAGACCTGAGCAATTCTCATCCCCGGACGTATGCGCGGTCTCGCGGACCTGGATATCGGGACCGGCGAGCCGCGAGTGCTGAGGAAGTCTGATGCAAGAGCCGATCACCGGTTGAACCGCCCTGGCTCACGTGGGAAGCCCATCAGGCGCGCCATCCGATCGTGTCTGCAACATCCCACGCATGTCCGAAGGTTGGTACGACTTGTGCGCTCGGTGCAATCGACCTGCGCATGGCGTCGCTCCTCTTCGAGCATCATGTTCGTTCTGCGCTCTTGATCGGTCTCGGTTTGCTCATCCTGGTGAGCGTGGCTGGATACCGGGGTATCCGCGACCTCAACGAAACGGCTGAGCTCGTCGCCCACTCGCGCCAACTCGAGGCGCATCTCAGTCGGCTGCTCGGGTCACTCGGGGAGAATGAGAGCGGCCAACGCGGATTCCAGCTGACCGGCAACGACGGCTTTCTCGGGCCCTACTACGCCAGCCTCGGTCGTATACGACACACGCGAGCCGAGCTCGCCACGCTCGCGCTCAGCCCCACATCTCAACGAGATCAGCTGTCGGAGATCGATCGCCTGCTCGCGCGGTGGCTTGCGACGGCAGAGGTTGGCGTCGCGCGTCGGCGCCAGCTCGACCCCGAGACCTCCCCTTTCCCAGCTACGAGGGAGAGTCAGGAGCTGCTTGCCACGATTCGTCAGCGGATTGCCGAGCTCACCGCCAGCGAGACACGCCTGCGTGCCGATCGACAGGCGGCCAGCGACTCTCGGTCTCGCGTGGTCGTTCGGCTCGTGATCCTGGCCAGCGTCCTGGGTGTGGTGGTCGCGGGCCTCGCCGCGATGACGACCGGCCGCCAGCTCCGATGGCGGCGGCGGGCTGAGGATACCCGCGCGCTCGAACAACGTGAGCATGCCGAGCGGCTGCGCGAGAGCGAGGCGCACTATCGACAAATCGTTCACACCGCGAACGAGGGCATCTGGGTCCTCGACAATCTCGGGCAGACGCGCTTTGTCAACGAACGGATGGCCGAGATGCTCGGGTACGAGCCGGCCGCGATGGTCGGGCGGGCGCTCGCGGAGTTCTGCCATCCCGACGAGCTGGTGCGGGCCTCGGAGCACTTCGGGCGCAACCTCGATGGCTACCAGGCGCAGTTCGACTGCAGGCTTCGTCGGGCGGACGGCAGCCTCGTTTCGGTACTGGCTGCGACCAGCCCAGCCCGCGACGGCGGCGGCACCATCGTCGGCGCGCTGGGAATGTACACGGACGTGACGGCTCGTCGACAGCTGGAGCACGAGCGGGCCAAGTTCGAGCATCTCGTCGAGAACAGCAGCGACTACATCACACTGGCGGACCTCGACGCCCGGCTCGAGTACATCAACCGCGCCGGATTGTCGATGATTGGCGCGTCCTCGCTCGAGGCCGTCCTGCGGCGGCCCATGGCCGATCTGCTGACCCCGGAGTCGGCAGTTCTGTTCCAGACCAGGGTGCTGCCCACCGTGCGCACCACAGGGCGATGGGACGGCGAGATGCAGTTACGGCACTTGGTCACGGGCGAAGCGATTCAGGTCCACCGATCGATCTTCCTCGTGAACGACCCGACCACGGGTCTCCCGGCCCATCTGGGCAGCGTGACCCGCGACATCCGCGCGGAACGGCGTCTCGCGGCCGAGCGTGAACGAGCCTTGGTGGTGGAGCAGCAGCTGCGACACCGCGCTGAATCGGCGAGCCGCGCGAAGGACGAGTTCCTGGCGATGCTGGGGCACGAGCTCAGGAATCCGCTCGCGCCCATCAAGACCGCGCTGCATCTGATGCGCCTCCGAGCGGGAGCGGGTGAGGACCGCGAGCGAGCGGTCCTGGAGCGCCAGGTGACCCACCTCGTGGCGCTGGTCGACGACCTGCTCGATATCACCCGAATCACGCAAGGAAAGGTGCAGCTCCAAGTGAGGCGGCTTGCGATCGCGGACGTGGTTGCCCGCGCGGTCGAGACCGTCCAGCCGCTGCTCGAGCAGCAAGCCCATCATTTGACGCTCGACCTGCCGCACTCGGGCTGTGACGTCATCGGTGATGCCGAACGACTGGCGCAAGTGATCTCGAACCTTCTGACGAACGCCGCGAAGTACACCGAACCGGGGGGGCATATCGCGGTCACCGCCCGCGCCGAAGACGAGCAGATCGTGGTCAGGGTACGTGACGATGGGACGGGCATCGCCCCAGAGATGCTTCCCCGCGTCTTCGACCTGTTCGCGCAGGAAACCCAGGGAATCGATCGCCCGGTCGGTGGGCTCGGTCTGGGCCTGGCCATCGTCAAGAATCTCGTGACGCTCCATCACGGAACGGTCGAGGCGCGGAGTTCGGGGCGCGGCCAGGGCAGCGAATTCGTGGTTCGCCTGCCGACGGCGCCGGTCGTGGTCGACACGGTCCCGCAGAGAGAACGTCCCACGAGGATGGTTGGACGGCCGCTGCGGGTGCTCGTGGTGGATGACAACGAGGACGCGGCCAGGACGCTCGCGGATGCGCTGCGGGCACTCGGCCATACCGTGCGGGTCGCCTATGACGGCCCCTCGGCCCTGCACCTGGCGACTGCGTTCCGCCCGGACGTGGCGTTGATGGACATCGGACTGCCCGTGATGGATGGCTACGAGCTGGCTCAACAGTTCCAGCGTCGTCCCGAGCTGACCCGCACGCGACTCATCGCGTTGACGGGCTACGGCCAGGAAAACGATCGGCGGCGATCAGCACAGGCGGGCTTTGCCGAGCATCTGGTCAAGCCGGTCGACATCGAAATCGTGCAGGGGTTGCTCGCGGCGTTGGCCGAGTCATCCGCTGGACGCCAGTTGACGACGGACCGCTCCTAGTCGTCTCGTCTGGCCCTCTGGATCAGGGAGAAGTTCGCGACAGCGGCGAGTGGCGCTCGCCGACCGTCGGCGGGCTCATGGGCGATCCGGCGCGGCGGATCGGTGTTCAGGCATGTTGCACGTCCGACCACCAGTCTTTGGGGCTCTCGCGGTCCCGATGCTCGTGCTTGGCGCCGCGGGCGTTCGACCCGTTGACAGTCCCCTTCGCGCCGACGTCCTGACCCAGCGCAACGACGAGAGTCGATCGGGCCACAACTCGCGAGAGCCGCTGCTTCGTCCCTCGTCCCTCGGGCGTGGAACGTTCGGGCGTCTGGCCGCGCGCCCGGTGGACGGCAACATCTACGCCCAGCCACTCGTCGTCAGCAGCGTTGCGGCGGGCGCCGACGGGGCTGCCGTTCCTCGCGATCTCGTCATCGTCGCGACCGAGCACAACAGCGTGTTCGCGTTCGATGCACAGGATGTCGACTCCAACTCGACCCGTGCGATGGTCTGGCACGCCGGGCCAGAGAGCATCGGGCCGTCTGTTCCGAGCACGCGCCTGAGCGCAGAGCTGGCGGGCGGATCTCATCGATGCAACGATCTCACGCCCGAAGTCGGCATCACGAGTACGCCCGCCATCAGGCTCGAGCGTGGCCACCCCCGGCGGGGCGCTGTCTTCGCTGTCGCGAAAACTTTGGAGAATGAGCGATATGCCTACAAGTTGGTGGCTCTGAACCTGGCTGACGGTCGACTGCTCGGCCCGCCGACGTACATCGAGGGCGAGGTCGGGGGCCAACACGAATCAGATCCGGTTCGACGCCAGCGACGGCTGCGGTTCGACCCCAAGGTGCACCTCAATCGTCCCGCGCTCGCTCTGAATGACGACATCTTGTTCATCGCGTTCGGCAGTCACTGTGACCGGGGGCGCTACCAGGGTTGGCTGTTTGCGTACGACGTATCCGATCCGTCAGCGCCGAAGCGACTTGACGTGTTCTGCACGACACCAGACGCCCGCGGGACGCGAGACGGCGGGGCCGGAATCTGGATGTCCGGCCAAGGGCCCGTCGTGGACGACACCGGGAGCGTCCTGCTCACGACGGGAGACGGACACTACGACGGACGCTCGGCGTTCGGTAACAGCCTGTTGCGGCTCGAGTGGAGGGACCAGCGGTTTCATCTCCGCGACTGGTTCACGCCGGAGCACCATCGACTGCTCACCAAACGAGACGTCGATCTCGGCTCGGCCGGAGCGGTCTTGGTCCCCGACACCTCGATTGTCTTGATCGCCGGCAAGGAAGGCCGTCTATACCTGCTGGACCGCCGCCACCTGGGGAGGGGACGGCAACCGCCAGTGCAGTCGGTGCAAGTCACGAACCCTCCGTATCCTCCCCGGGCGCCGAACACCTTTTGGAACGTTCATGGCGCACCGGTCGTCTGGAAACGCGCCGACGATTGCTGGGTGTACGTCTGGGGTGAAGAAGATCGATTGAAGCAGTACCGTCTGACGAGGGACGCCGGTTCCACGACTGGCTGGTCGCTCGACCCCGAACCGAGGATGAGTCGCGAGTCGACGCCGTATCCAGATCCGCCGCACGGTCGCTACACCGAAGTGCGGCGGGGGCCGAATGCGGTCTGGATGCCAGGTGCGTTCCTCTCGCTCACGACCGACGGCGATGATGTCGGAAGCGGCATCCTCTGGGCATCGCTCGCGCGCGACGGCAACGCAAACCACCAATTCCAACCTGGCATCCTGCGCGCCTATCTCGCCTCGGACGTTTCCCAGCTGTTGTGGGACAGCTCGTGGGACGCCCGTGACGCGCCGGGTGTCTTCGCCAAGTTCTGCCCTCCGACGATTGCCAACGGCAAGGTGTACCTCGCCACCTTTGCCGACGGAACAGCGCGGGAAGCAGAAGAACCAGCGGCTCACGCCGAGCTGGTCATCTACGGCCCGCTCGACGCCCGCCTGCGCGCGGGCGTTTCACCACCGGACCGCTAGGGAGTGTCCGGGCCATCGCTGCCGGCATCGCTGCGGGCCCTTGCGCACGACGCCCGACGCAGCTTCGCCTGCGTCACACTCCGCGGGGGTTACAAGCAATCGTGCACATGGGAACCTCGAAGCCGAGGGGCGCCAGGTCGGCGGCGCAGAGCAGTGGCGGTCAAGCGAGCGTGTCATCGGACACGTCCGAGGCCGCGGGCGAGAAGGCGTTGACCGACTGGGCCGCCAGGACCATCATCACGGTCCAAGAGCACCTGCGTCGGGCGCGTGGTCTGATATCCGAGGTCGGCCTGGACTCGTCGCAGTCACGAGCAGCTCCGAAGGGGCGCGCGGCCGCGTGTCACGCCGTGCGCCTCAGCTCCTCCTGACCGGCTTCGAACGCCATCGCGAGGATCGTCACGTCGTCCTTCCGACGGACTCCCGCACGGAAGGCCGTGAGCTCCCCCAGACATCGCTCGACGAGACGCCGTGGGGAGGCCGCAGCGACGCCTCGACAGAGCGCCGAGAGCCGGGACCGACCGAACTCCTCCCCTGACGGTGATTCGGTCTCCGAGACCCCATCGGTGTAGATGAGCAAGGTTTGAGTTGGACCGAGCGAGAAGTCGATCGTCTCGAAGTGGCCGTCGCGGAAGAGGCCAAGCGGCAGCCCGGAGGCGTGGAGCTCCGTCACGCCCTCCGAATCGATGACGAACGGCGGTGGATGGCCTGCGTTGCAGAGCTCGACGCGTCCGTCCGGCTCCGCCCGTCCGCAGACGAGCGTCGCGTAGTGTGACGCCATCGTGCTCTCGCAGAAGATGCGTCCGGAGCGCTCCATGATGTGACCGAGGGGAAGGTCCAGGGAGATGAGCGTGCGCATCATCGCGTGCAGCTGCGACATGAGCAGAGACGAGGCGACGCCCTTACCGGAGACGTCGCCCACCATGAAGTAGAGCGCGCCCTGCTCGGTCGGCACCAGGTCGCAGTAATCGCCACTGACGACGCCGGCCGGCTCGTAGTGGTAGGCGATTTCCCACGGGAGGAATTGCAGGTCTCGCCTCGGCAGGAGGCCACGCTGCACCCGGGCCGCCAGCTCGAGATCGGCTTCGAGCGCCCGTTGTTCGGCGGCCGTCAAATGGTCGAGGCACAGCTCAATCAGTGGGTCGGCCAACAGACGTTCGGTCTCGATCGGCTCGTGACAGACGCGGCAGAGACCGTAGGTCCCCGCGTTCAGCGCCTTCAGCGCCTCATCCACGGCATGGAGCAGATGCGTGATCTCCTCGCTCTCAGCCGGTGCGAGCGCGGCGGCTTGGCGCAGCTTGGCGCTTCGATCGAGCAGCTGATCTCGGACGACGCTGTCGAGGTTGGTCGTGGCACTCATGGTCGGATCCTCCGCCAGACGCGCGCAATCACCCTTGTCCGAGGATACAGCCGCCCGGGGCGCAGGTCGATCGCAAACGGCGGGATGGCTCTCTCAGACCAAGGTCGGCGCGGTCGACGACCGCAGGCGCTGCGGTCCACGTCATTCCCGCCGCGCCAGGCGCTCGGCGCGGTGCTGCTCGAGGCCGCCCGAGCGCGGCGAAGCGGAAACCGTCTACGAGGAGGACTCGCGCCGGAACCGGGACAATCTGTGGGCACTCGCCGGCCTGGTGCGCACGCTCGCTGCGCAGAATAAGGCCGCGGAGCGGGCGATCATCGAAGCGCGCTCAGCACGCGCGACCGCGCGCGCCGATGTGCTTATCACGGCCTCGCGCATGGGGCGGGTCCCAATAGCGACAGCCGCGCTGTAGGTGGTGTGCGCGCAACGGTGATGGCTGATCGCTGACGTGTTGATCGCTGTCACCCTCGTCTACGTCGACGGCGCGGATTCCCGCGTGCGGACGGCGGTGTCGGGTCGGATTTCATCCGTTCCTCGTCTGGCGACCACGTCGCCGGCGCTCAGGTCGCCGAAGACCTCGACGAGTGCACCAGAGGTCAGGCCGGTCTTCACGTCCACCCACTCGGTCGTGCCGTTGCGCACACGGATGACGAACGTGCGGTCGGTGGTGGACGTCACGCTGCCCGTCGGGACGAAGAGCGACGGTGCCTTCCGGCGCACCGGCCAGCGGACCTGGCAGAACGCGCCGGGTGCCAGCTGACCATCGGTGTTGAGCACGTCGAGCTCGACCGCCATGGTCCGGGTCGAGGGGTCGACGGCCTCGGCGATGCGGGCGATGCGGCCCGTCCACAGGCGGCCTGGATGCGCGGCCACGCTGAACGGAATCGAGGCACCCGGCTCGACACCGGCCGCGTAGGCCTCAGGAACGGGGACGACGAGGCGCAGCCGTCGCGTGTCCACGAGGCGGACGAGCGGTGCCCCGCCCGCGGGCGTTCCCGCTGCTCCGACGAGGGCACCGGGATGGACGAGTCGTTCGGTGACGACGCCGGCAAACGGAGCCGTGACGATTGAGTAGGCCTCCATCTCTCGGATGGCGTTGGTGGCCTGGCGCCACGCTTCCACCTGTTGTCGCGCGGCGTGCACTTGATTCTCGCTCGCCGCTGCCGCCTTGTCGGCGATCACGAGATCGTTGCCGGCCACCACGCCGGGCGTGGCCGACGCGGCCCTGAGCCGCTCGAACGTGCTGCGGTCCGCCTCGGCTTTGGCTTGGACGCTCGCGAGCTGCGCCTGAGCGGCCTGCATCTTGGATTCGGCCTCTGCGCGCTGCGCGACGAGCTCGGGCGCGTCGAGCGTTGCCACGACCTGGCCCGCCTGCACGTGTGATCCCCGGTCGACAGGGATCGTACTGACGAAGCCGGTGATCCGTGCATGGAGCGCCACCGACTGGAAAGGAGCCAGCTCGCCGGGCAGCGCGAGCTGCACGTCGAGCGGGCGCTCGACCACAGGTGCCACATCGATCACGAGCGGAGCGGCTTCGGACTTGTTGGCCGGCGATGTCCCGCGCTCGGTCGTGGCCGGCGCCTGACCGACGCGACACGCCGTCGTGGTCACGACCACGAGTGCTGCCCACGCGGCACGCCTGGACCAGAGTCTCCACCACGGCATGGTCATGCTCCGCGCTCCTGCCCGGCATGGCGGCTCTCCGGATCGTCCGGGTCGAGCGAAGGAGAGAGCCGACGAGCCGATCGCTGGGCCAGGGCGTAGACCGACGGCAGGACGATCAGTGTGGCGCCTGTCGCGGCGGCGAGGCCGCCGATGACGGCCCGGCCGAGTGGAGCGGTCGTTTCGGCGCCTTCGCCGAGGGCCAGCGCCAGCGGGATCATGCCTGCGATCATGGCCGCGCTCGTCATGATCACGGGACGCAGGCGAGTCTGGGCGGCATCGATGGCCGCCTCGAGGGGAGAGCCGCCTTGCCGTCGGAGCTGCTCCGCAAACGTGACGAGCAGAATCGCATTCGCCACGGCGACGCCGATGGCCATGATGGCACCCATGAACGACTGCACGTTGACCGTCGTGCCGGTGAGCCGAAGGATGACGACCACCCCGGCGAGCACGGCAGGGACGGTCGAGATCACGACCAGCGCCAGCCGCATCGATTGGAAGTTGGCGGCCAGCAGCAGGAAGATCACGATGACCGCCACGAAGAGCCCGGTCGCGATGCTGGTGAACATCGTGTCGAGCGCCGCCACCTGGCCGCGAAGTGCGACGCTGGCGCCGCGTGGCGGCGTGCCGGCCTGGGCGATCGCCTGGCGAACTTCGGCGAGCACTCGGCCGAGATCCGCGCCCGAGACGTTGGCCGAGAGGGTCACCATCCGCTGGCCGTTGATGCGGTCGTACTCCCCGACGACCGTGGCCAGCTCGATGCGCGCCACATCACCAAGGAGCGGCTTCGCCCCGGTGCCGCCGGTGACCGGCACCACCCGCAGATCCTCGAGGGTGGTCATCTGCGGCTGCGGCACCTGGATCTGGACCTGAAACGCGATGCCGGTGCGCGGGTCGGCCCAGAAGTTGGGCACGACGAACCGACTCGACGAGGTCGCGGCCGCGAATGAACGGCCGACCTGATCGACCGTCACGCCGAGCTGCCCGGCCAGCTGACGATCGACGTGCACGTCGATGGCCGGGTAGTCGAGCGCCTGCCCGTACTGCACGTCACGCAGCGAGCGGATGGTGGAGAGCTCGGTGCGCACCTTCGCGGCGAACTGGCGGCTGGCGGCGAAATCCGGCCCCATCACCGCCACCTCGACCGGCGTCAGCGTGCCGAAGTTCATGATGCGGCTCACGATGTCGCCGGGCTCGAACGAGAACTGCGCGTCCGGGAACTGTTCGCCGAGACGAGCGCGCAGCGTCTCCTGCAGCGAGTCGAGACCAATGGGCGCATCCGGGGTGAGCGCTACCTGGAGCACGCCCTCATGTGAGCCGCCGGTCCACAGGAAGATCGTGTTGATCGGATACGACGAAGGCTGCACGCCGATGTAGCCCAACGTGGTTGCCACGTGCTCCGGGCCGGCCGCCCTCGCGATCTCGTCGAGCACCGCACGACCCATCCGCTCGGTTGATTCGAACTTCGTTCCCGCGGGCGCGCGGAATCGGAGCTGGAAGAGCTTCGCGCCGCTCTTCGGGAAGATCTCCCATCCGAGCGTGGGACCAACCGTCGCGACGACGGCCACGGTCAGGACGATGTAGGCAGCGACCAGCGCCAGCCGCCCAGGCGCCAGCCATCGGAGCGCGGCGCCGAGCGTGTGCCTGGCACGAGGGGTCCAGCGGTCGGAGTCGTGGTCCGCCCGGGACCCCGAGCCGCGTGCGAACCACACTGCCAGCACGGGGACGAGCGTGCCCGACAGCAGGAACGAGGCGATCATCGCAAAGCCCACGGCGAGCGAGAGGGGCACGAAGAGCGACCGTGCGACACCGGTCATGAAGAACGAAGGAACGAACACGGCAACGACCGCCAACATCGCGAGGAAGCGAGGCACGACGACCTCGCCGCTCGCGTCGAGCACGGCCCGCGCGACAGGTGACCCGCGGGCGAGATGCGTGTGGATGTTCTCGACGGCCACGGTCGCTTCATCGACCAGCACACCGACGGCGAGCGCCAGCCCCCCGAGCGTCATGATGTTGATGGTCTGGCCGGTGGCCCACAGCGCGACCACCGAGGCCAGCAGCGCGAAGGGAATCGTGGTGACGACGATGAGCGCCGTGCGCCAGCTCCGCAGGAAGATCAGCACCATCAGTCCAGTCAGGAGGGCGCCGAGCGCAGCCTCGTTGAGCACGCCTGCGAGCGCCGCGGTGACGCTCGTCGACTGGTCGAGCTCGTACGAGACGGTGATGTCGTCTGGGACGAGCGCCTGGAACCGCGCGAGGTTGGCCCTGACCTCGGCGACGACGTCGAGGGTCGACGCGTCGGGCCGCTTGGTTACCGGTATATAGACAGCGCGCCGACCGTCGACGAGCGCGTACGCCGTGGGGACATCCGTGCTGTCGGACACCGACGCGACGTCGCGGATCGAGATGGGGGGGCCGGGTCCGGTCCGAATGGGGAGCTCGAGCAGATCGGCAATCGGGCCGACGACCGAGTTGATGGGCGAGAGGCGGGTCTCGTCGCCGATGTTGACGCTGCCCGAGGGCGTGATCACGTTGCCCGTCGCCACGGCGCGCGTCACATCGTCGGGTGAGAGCCCGTAGGCGCGCAGACGCTCGGGATCGACCCGCACGACAATCGTGCGCTGGCTGCCGCCGAAGGGCGGCGGAGAGGTGAGCCCAGGCAAGGTGGCAAACTGCGGGCGAACGCGGTTGAGCGCCAGATCCTGGATCTCGCCGAGGCTCCTGGTGTCGCTCCTGAAGACGAGGTACCCAATCGGAACCGTCCCCGCGTCGAATCGCATGATGAAGGGACCGACCGTACCGGGCGGCATGAACGCACGCGCGCGGTTGACGTACCCGATGGTCTGGGCGAGCGCCTCGGCCATGTCCGTGCCCGGGTGGAACGTCAGCTTCAGCAGCGACGTGTTCTGAATCGACTTCGACTCGACGCTCTCGATGCCATTGATGTAGAGGAAGTGATATTCGTAGTAATAGGTGACGTACCCTTCCATCTGAGCTGGGCTCATCCCCCCGTACGGCTGCGCGACGTAGATGACCGGAAGGTCGAGGTCGGGAAAGATGTCGATGCGCATGCGGGTGACGGCGACGGCGGCCATCAGCGTGACGGAGATGATCGCGACCAGGACCGTGAGAGGCCGCCTGAGCGCGGCGCGTATCAACCACATGGGTCAGGGCTCCCGGCGCGGGACGCTCCCGGCGGCCGACACGAGCCGGACGAAGGGCGCGAGATCACCGCGCGCGACCGCCTCGGCCAAGAGCGCCCGCCAGACATCCACCCGCGCCGCGGCGTCCTGGTACTCGGCCTGCACCAGGAGCGTCTGTGCGTCGGCTACTTCGACGATGCTCGCCAGTCCGGCCTGATAGCGCGCCGACGCCTGGAGCTCGGTCTGTCGTGCCGCCGCGACCTGCACCGGTGTCTGCGCGGCGACGGCGCGCGCGGCGTCGACCATTGCCGCCGCCGCATGCTGCTCGGATGTGACGGTGAGCAGCGCTTCGTCGTACCGAGCCCGCTCGGCACGGGTGGTGGCTTCCGACGCCTGGCGCCGGGCTCGCAGCGCGGTGAACTCGAAGAGGTTGGGGAAGACCAGCTGCACGCCCGCCGCCCAGTTGGCGCGGTCGAGTCCGAGGCCGGTGGCGCCCCCCTCGAGCGCGCCGTTGTACTGGGCCCCGCTGCCGCGGCCGAAGACCGCCGACTGCGCGAACAGCTTGGGCCGGTTCGCACGGGCCACCACTTCTTCGTGGGCCCTTGCGACTTCGACCGATGCCTGTTGCGCCAGGGCGAGTGGATGTGCGGCCGCCGCGGCCCCGGATGACGCCGGAGAAGGCGCTGGCGCGAGCAGGTTGGCAACGTCGATCGCGACCGCGCCGGTCGACAGGCCCAGCACACGCGCCAGCATCGTCTCGGCCAGTGTGAGATGCTGCCGCGCCAGGATCGCACGGGTTTCGGCGGCGGCGCGCTCGGCGTCGGCCCGAGACGCCTCTGCACCCGGACGCAGCTGGTTGTCGGCGAGTGTCTGCGCGGCGCGCGCGAGCACCAGACGGCGCTCGACGTCCGCCCGCGTGGCGATCACAGCCTGCTCGGCGTGCGCGACCGCCAGAAAGGCCGATGCCACGGCCCGCTGGACTTCGAAGCGGGTGAGCGACTCGCCGGCACGTGCCCGAGCGACTTCCGCCTCCGCCCCGCGCAACGACGCGTGACGCGCACCGAAATCCACGAGCTCCCACGAAAAGAACGCGCCGGCAGCCGTGCCCCAGGCGCTCGCGCCCGCACTGGCCGGGAGCGGTGGCCCCGAGATACCCGGTATCACCGATTGGGGGAGCAGCAGGCCGGTCACGTTGTTCACGGTGGCCCGGTTGGTCTGCCAGAGCGCATCGAGACGTGGCAGGTACGCGGCCCGCGCCACCTGCACGCCGGCCGTGGACGACTGCACCTGCTCGATGGCCACCCTGACGGCCGGATAGTGATCGACCGCGAATTGCAGAGCGTCTGCCAGCGTGAGCGCCGGCGGCGGCCTTGGGATCTGCGCGCGGGCCTGTGACGCCCAGGCGACGCAGACCACGCTCACGATGAGCATGCGCGTGCGCCGCGCGCCCGATCGTTTACCCACCGTCTCACCCTTCGTGAAACATCTCACCGAAGAGCTCCTTCACACGCGCCCGGGCCTCGAAGAGCGCTTGCCGGCCGAGCCGCGTCGCGCGGTAGATGCGGCGCGCACGGCCGCCCGTGCGCCTCACCTGCGATCGCAGATAGCCTTGCCGCTCGAGGCTGTGGAGGATCGGATAGAGCGTGCCGGCGCTCAACCGGTAGTTGTGGCGGCCGAGCTCGTCGATCATCGCTTGGCCGAAGATCGGCTGCTCGACGGCATGATGCAGGATGTGCAGCCGCACGAGCCCCGTATAGAGCGATCGATCAATCACGGCTGGCGCTCACGCCGGCTTCTCCACAGGTCTCCGTCTCGCGTCTGTCATCTGTTTTCGATATCCAATCACGATATCCAATTCCGATATCGAAAAACGAAGCCTACTCACGTTCCGGACCGTGTGTCAAACATGGCGAAACCCAGTCTCATCCGAGATGCCCCGGGTGAAGGGCGGATCGAGCTCGGACGAGATGGCCGCTGATCAGTAGCGACCCTCCGGCATCGAAGGGCCGCCTTCGCGGTTGCGTCGGTCGTGACACCCGCTACGGCAAGCACGCCGAGGCCCACGACGAAGGCGAGCGTTGAGGCGGAGCCCCGCAGGAAAGAGCGGTAGATCGACGGCGCGCACGGCGCGCCCGCGAGGGAGCGGCGCGGGGTCGAGGGGCCCCGCGAGCGACCGAGCCGGGGTGTGGGGCGGAGCCCCACCTGGTTAAGGCACCGGCCGGCGATCCTGCAGCGCCGTCCATCCGCGGACGATTCGGTAGATCGCCCAGATGCCGAGCACGAACAGTCCGATGACCCAAATCGCGACTCCCACCAGCACGATCGCCAGGAGCAGCCCGAGGATCGCGACAATCGTCGCCCAGACCAGCGCGAACCAGAATGTGCGAATTTGCCAATTGAAGTGCGATTCGAGCCAGGTGCCTCGCGCCTCGTTTCGCTTCACGTAATTGAGGATCACGGCGAGAATCGACGGCCAGCCGAACAGAAACGAGCCGACAACCGACGCCGCTCCGAACGCGCCAATTGCGAGCCCGAGCGCATGAAGCCCATACGTGACGTGCGACAGTGTCACCAGCGACGGATCGGGCTCGCGTGCGGCGTACTCGGTGGTCATGAGTCGTTTCAGGTGACGTGAGGCTCATGCCAACGGACACGCGTCTGTCAAGGCCTGCCTGATTATGCTCCTCCCGCCGCCCCAGCAGGCCGCGAATACGACGCGGCGCCGAATTGGACCGGCACGAATATTGGACTCTCGGGACCGCATGAGACGACCACGCCCCGGCACGACGAGCGATCCGGACTTCCACAAAGGAGCCGTCGAAGGAGATCGGCCGACCGATGTCCAGTTCGGTAACCCTCAGGGTGAAGGCGTCAATGACGAAGGGCTGCCCGACGACCAGGTAGCCACGGCTCAGGATCGTCTGGGCGCGAACGCAGACAAGGCCGCAGAAGTGACGGGATCTGGCGCGAACGATGATTAACGGGTGAATCGCGACCCGCGACAGCGGTTCCGGGGCGTCCGGGCACTCGGTGTTCGTCCCGGTCACCGATGGGCGACTCCCGGGGCTTGACGCGGCCTCAACTCCGCGAGCTGCGCACCGACGGCGGCGCGCTGCTCTCTTCCCGGCTGGTTGGCCCGATCGGATCCGCCGCGGACGTCTCGGTGCGAACGGCTCGAGGTCGCGCCTGCGGTCGAGAGGCGGGTGCCGGCATCCCCGGCCACCAGTCGGGAGTCCGGAACTCGGGGCGCCTCCACGCGGCTGAAAAATGCGCCGTGTCGTCGAACGTCGTGACGCTGTCGCTCAGGGCGCGCGACGTGGCGTCATTGACATGTCGAATGCCCTCGTCTGTCAGGGCATCGAACTCACCGACGTCGAAGCCGGGCAAGCGTTCGATGCGCTCGCGCGCGAGGTTTGCGGCCACGAGCACGTCGCGCGTCGTGTCGAGTCGGGTGAGCCCAATCGGGAGGAGGTACTGTTTCGATCTGAACCGTCCACCCGCGTCCACGACGAGATAGCACGGCTGTGCGCGCTCTTCGTCCACGATGAAGGCGTCGACTTTTCCCAGCGGCTCTCCGGCCGCGCTCTCGACCTTGACGCCCTCGAAGCTCCTGGACCGGGGGTTGGCAGCATTGAAGAGGTCGGACGCATCGACGTACTTGAGCCACGGTCTCGGATGATCCACGTCACGACTCCTCTCGGATCGGCGTTGTGGTGCGTCGACGATCCATCAACGAGAGCGTGAGCAAGAACGAGGCCCTATCCGCCGTTCTCCATCGTTGAGGCGGCCGAGGTGCTCCGATGGCCAATGTGGTCAACGGGGTGGTCAGGTTGTGCGCCGGCCGGCTTGTGTGGACGCTAGTCTCGAGCGGACGTGACGGTAGGGGAAGCCACGGCTTCCCCCACGTGTTGGCAGGGCAGGTGCCGCCGACGAGAACCGCCAGCGAGCGAAGGTTAACCACGAGATGAGCAAGGGCCCTGCCAAGGGGTGACCCGACGCGGCTCGCCTGCGTTGTACGATGAGCACCCGTGCCAGAGCGCCGTCTTCCTCGTCTCGCCAAGCGCAAGTCGCGACTGCACGGGTACGGAATTTTGCGGCCGAAGACATGCCGCAGCACGCTCGTGTGATCGACTACGCCGTTGAGCTCATCCGCAACACCGAGAGCGAGGCGCGGGAGGATGCACACCGAACTGCTATTACGAGGTCGTCGGCAAGACCATTTGGATCAAGGCGGCTCGAGACATTCGCCGAGGCGAGGAGTTCACCTGCGACTACCAGATCGGTGAGTCGACGATCCCGTGCGGTGCCGTCCGGGTTGCCCGACGCGGCTGTAAAGCAGTGGTCGAACAGCCCTACGCGTGCGCTTCGGCCACCCAGATCGAACGGGCATTGATGAACGCCAGGGTCTCGGTGGCGTCGAGCGGGTGGGCGAAGAAATACCCCTGGCCGAAGGTGCAGCCCATGCTGCGCAGCAGATCGCGCTGCTGTTCGGTCTCGATGCCTTCGGCGGTCGTCTGAAAGCCCATCGCCTGCGCCAGCTGGGCGACCGTCCGCGCGAGCGACAGCGCCGAGTCGTCTTCGGCCTCGTGCAGCGTTTGCACGAACGAGCGATCGATCTTGAGCTTGTCGAGCGGCAGGTGTTGCAGGCATGCGAGAGACGAATATCCCGTCCCGAAGTCGTCCAGCGCGATCCCGATGCCCTGTTGACGGAGCGCGTGGAGGATGGACAAGGTGGCCTCGCTCCGATGGACGAAGCTCGACTCGGTGAGCTCGAGCTCCAGGCGGCGGCTGTCGAGGCCGCTCGCGCGCAGGGCACGGTTCACGGCCTGCTGCACGTCCGACCGCGCGAGCTGCGCCGCCGAGACGTTGACCGCCAGGCGGAACTCCGAGGGCCACGACGCTGCGTCGGCGCACGCCTGGTCCAGGACCCAGACGCCCAAGGGCACGATGAAGCCGCTCTCTTCGGCGAGCGAGACGAAGTCGGCCGGCAGGACGAGCCCACGCTCGGGATGGTGCCACCGCACGAGGGCCTCGAATCCTGCCAGGTGCCCCGTCGTCAGGTCGATTTGCGGCTGGTAGACCACCGAGAACTCCCCCCGTCGCAGACCCTCGCGCATGTCGCCGAGGAGGGTAAGCTTGTTGTGCGCCTGCCGGTGCATCTCGCGATCGAAGAACCGGAGGGCCCGGCGGCTGATGCCTTTGGCGGCGTAGAGCGCCATGTCGCTCGCCTTGAGCAGATCGTCGGCGTTCGCGGCATCGGCCGGCGCCGAGGCGACGCCGATGCTGACCCGCACGTCGACCCGGTGTTCCTCGATCCACCAGGGCTTTTCGAGCGCCGCCTGCAAGCGGGTCCCGTACTGTTCGGCCTCCGGCTTGGACAGCCCTGCCGGGTGGAACAGCGCGAATTCATCGCCCCCGAGGCGGGCCAGCAGCGACTCGGGCTCGATGACGTGCAGCAGGCGTCGCGCCACGTCCTGCAGCAGCTGATCGCCCGCCGCGTGACCGAGCGAGTCGTTGACGGTCTTGAAGCCGTCCAGATCCAGCAAGAACAGGGTGCAGGGCGAGACGGTGTCGCCGACGAAGTGCGTGGCGGTCAGCGCGTTGAAGTGATGGCGATTGGCCAAGCCGGTGAGCGTGTCGATGCTGGCCAGCCTGGCGAGCTCCAGCTCGCGGCGCCGGCGATCGGTGACGTCGGACCCCACACCACGCCAGCCTTGGTGGACCGCTGATGAATCGAGGAGCGGCTTGGCGGTGAGTGACCACCAGCGGGTCCAGCCGTCCGGACGCACGGGCACCACGACGTCGCTGAACGCGGCCTCGCTGGCCAGGCAGTCTCGGAGACGCTGAAGCATCTGTCGATCCTGTGGGGTGCGCGGATCGCAGAGCGACACGATGAGGTCGACGAACGGTCGACCTTGCAGTGTTTCCGGCGCGGCCTGCATCGCCTGCGCCAGGCGCACCGACACGTGGCGCAGCCGCCCCGCGCGGTCGGTCTCCCACAACCAATCGCTCGCATGCTCTTCGAAATCGTGCAGCAGCAGCCCGATGACCTCCCGCTGCCTCTCGAGTTTGGCTTCGCCCTTGAGAGCGTTGAGGAAGATGCGCGAGGTGACGAGCACCGCCGCGGTCAGAACGACACCGTACCAGAGCAGCAGGCCCACGAGCGTCAGGTACGTGCGCCCGTGCCCGGCCGTCAAGCCAATCGCGATGCCGCTACACGCGACGAGCACCCACGCGCAGGCTACCTGAGGCAGACACGCCAGCAGCCACGCGCCGATCGCGATCAAGGCGGCGGTCACCGCAGCGAGCAGGAGCCGTTCTTCGGCGCCCGTCACGCCGAAGAGGTGGACGATCATCAGCGAATAGAGCAGCGCGCACAGCCCGAGATCGGCTGCCAGCGACCAAACGACCGTTCTCGTCACTTTCACGGGACGTTGGCGATGCCAGCGCGCGAGCTGGTGGTTGCCTACGCAGACGGCCCCGAGCCCTGTCACCCACGTCAGCAGCAGTGCATGGTTGATCTGGGTCCAGAAGATTACGACGACCGCAAGCGTTGTCAGCAGATGGCCGGCGGACGCCAAGGGTAACTGCCGGATGACCGCATCGTATTGGCGCGCCAGGTGCTGGGCGGCGCGCTCGTCGCTCGCCGACTCGTCGTGCCAGCAGGCAGCCAGCTCGCGCGCGCACCGCTTCCACACCCCGCGCACCTGCCCGGGCACGGGGTTGCCCGGTGTCATGTCGGGACGTTCGTCAGCGGAGCCCTCGAGCCACTTCGTCACGACGGCCTCCCACGGTCCACCGCTCTGGCGAGTGCACCGGCCGAACACAGAACAGTTCGTCCCTTCCGCGCGTGGACCGTCCCAGCTGGAGCGTCTCCACGCTCGGAACCGACGTCTCCCTGAACAATCGACGCACGCGGATCGAATGTGCCCGCCCCGGCAAGCTGCGTTCCAGCACCACCCAGGTGAAACGCCAGTAGGGGAAAATCGTGGAAGACATGAGTATTGTTGAGCTTAGTTGTCTGCGGTCTCCGGTTCAGAGTGCGTCTTTGAAGACTAATGTGAATGTTTTTGGAGACTAATGACGCTCAAGAAGGAGTAATGATACAAAAAGTCACAAACTTTACACATCAGCACAAAGCAACCAAAAACGGAGCTCGCGCCGATCCACCCCAGGGCCTGATAACGCGCGTGCGGCCGGCTCAGTTTCTTGGATCCTGGGCGCTGGCGCCTCGCAGGCCTCCAGCAGGCTGCGGATGCCAATCGTCGGTCCTCAGTCAGAACGAGTGCTCGTGGGCGGAGAACTGATGACCGACGACCGAGCACTCCACGAGAGCAAAGTCGAAATCGCTCTCTGAGCCGCTGCACCACCCAGGGCGGGGACGGCGATTCGGGTGTGGCGCAGGCTTCAGCCTGCGTCTGGCACCGCGTGCAGGGTGACTTCGGCGATGCCGGAACGATGCCCGGACTCCCCACCTAGCGGGTCGGCCCGGTCTTGGCGATGCGCCAGAGCGAGGAGACGGTCCGCATGATGACGCTGTCGCGGACGATGGCGGGCGTGGCGAGCACCATCTCACCGAGCGAGTTCTTTCCGAGCACCTTGAACTCGGGACCTCCCTGGATCACATAGGTATCGCCGTCTTCGCTCGTCGCGAAGATCTTGCCGTTGTACGCCCACGGCGACGCGGTGAAGGCGCCCGCGCCCGACGCGATGCGCTGGCGCCCGTAGATCTGCTGCCCGGTGCGCGCATCGTGACACGTGAGGAATCCCTGCGAGTACAAAGTGTAGTAGTGGTCGCCCACCACCAGCGCCGACGGCATGTAGCTAGCCGCCGTGCGCTGCGACCAGACGACGTAGTCGTTGGTCGACGCGTTTTCCTTGAGGGAGATGTCACCGTGGGCGCCGGGGCGGATGGCATAGACGGGCCGGAACGGATCGGACGGATAGCCAGACGACGCGTAGAGCAGGCCGTTGGCCGCAAACGGCGTCGGCGTGGTACTGACCGACAAGCCCTTCAACGCCCAGAGCGCCTTGCCGTCGGCAGGGTTGAACGCCCGGACCTGGTTGTTCCCGGAGACGATCACCTCGACGCGGTTGGCGTGGGTCCACACAAAAGGAGACGACCAGCCGTATGCCTCTGACTGTTTGGGCTCGACCACGCGCCAGAGCTCCTTACCTGTGCGTGTATCGAACGCGGCGAGGAACCACACATGCGATTCGTGGTCAGCCGTAACGAACACACGGTCTCGGTACAGAGCAGGTGAGGCGGCCTGTCCGATGCCGACGAAATAGCTCGCCGCCAGCGTCTTCGGCGTCGCGCTTCCCGAGAGCACCGAGGATCCGATCGTCCCCGACTGGCTCGCCTTGGGCTGTGCGACCTCGCGCGACCAGACCAGCCGGCCGCCGAAATCGACCGCGAAAAGACCCGCACTCGCGTGGAAGACGTAGACGCGCTCGCCGTCGGTCACCGGGGTCTCGGATCCGAAGCTGTTCTTGGTATGCTTGGTATCGCTCGGCACGCCGCGTCGCAGCTCCCGCTCCCACTTGATTGATCCCGTTTTGAAGTCGACGGCGTACAGCACCCACCGGTACTCGCTCGACCGCGCCTTCTGCTTCGTTTCCCCACCCGTATGTGGGTTGTCGACGAGCTTTGGATCGAGCTCCGGCGTCGGCCTCGGATCGTCGCTGAGGACGCTGGTGATGAAGATCGTGTCCCCCCACATGATGGGAGAGCTCCACGCGTAGCCCGGCACGGCGATCTTCCACGCGACGTTCTGGCCGAGGCCCCACGTATCCGGGAGGGCAGGATTGTCGGCGACCACGCCGGCTCCGGCGCCTCGAAACTGGGGCCAGTGCTCTTCAGCCGACAGCCCGACGAGAGCCACCACTACCGCCAGGGCAGTGAGCGGGCCGGCTGACGCCCGCCGCCACGACTGCGCAACGCGCCAAACGACCTGCGTCGAACGAGTGGGCGTGGACATGCGCATGGCTTCTCCCAAAATGGCTTCCACAGAGCAACTGAACCGGCCTGGACGCGTGCGCCGATCCGACCGGGGCGAGATACGAGCGGAAGTGTAACGCCGATTAGGGCCGAAGCGCCTCGGATGAGCTCGAAGCCGGAGTGCCACGCGGGCACACCCCTCCGGACCTCCAAGTGACGGCGAGGGCCCTGTGCCAGTGCCGAAGATGTTTCCGATCGATGCCTCGCACGGCGCGGCCGCGAGGTGAGCGGGACGCATGGGGCCCGACCGACCAAACGGGGTTCGGGGCAACGCCCAGACGGAACGATCATTGGTGTCGCAATGGAGGTCGCGGCCCCCGCGCCACCCCGTTTGTCGGAAAAACGCTGGATCGATGTCGACGTCGGGCATTCCCCCCTGCCCCGGAGGAGCTCACCGGGCGTTCCGCTCCTCTGCGAACTGGCGCCGATGGCCCGGTCGCATGCCATCGCCGCCCTGGAAACCAAAGATGAGGCCGAGACTCCCGTTGGCCTACACTGGGGTCCATGGCGAGCGGGCACGATCGCTTCGGGCAGCTCCTCTTCTACGGCATCGTGTTGCTGGTCGGCTATCTGGCCTTCTTGGTCGTCCGGCCGTTCTTCGCCTCGCTGGCGTGGGCCGCCATCTTGGCGATGACGCTCAACCCGTTGCGGCGGTGGCTCCTGCGGCGGCTACGCCCGGCGCAAGCGGCGCTTGTCACCACCTTGGCCGCGGCCGTGGTCGTTGTCGGTCCGGTTGCCACGCTCGTGTCGCTGCTCGCGAACGACATTCCGGCCGTCGTCGAATTCATCCAGCGACTTCCGGAGCAGGCGACTCCCGATCGCGTACGTCGCCTTTGGGAGCTGATTCGCGAGCGCAGTCCTATTCGCTTGCCCGCCGATCCGACCGCGATCTTCGGCCAAGCGGCGCAGAGCATCGTCACGTTTCTGGCGCCGCGGGTCGGAGGGTTCGTCGCGGACGTGGCCGCCACGCTCGGCAGCCTGTTCGTCATGCTGTTCGCCCTTTTCTTCATCGTCAGGGACGGCGATCGCCTGGGCGATCTCCTGCGACGTCTCCTGCCGTTCCCTGACTACGAACGGGAGCGCATCATCAGCGAGACGCGCGACCTGGTGATCGCGAGCGTGGGCGCCGGCCTGACGGTGGCCTTCGTGCAGGGGGGCATCGGCGGGCTGACGTTCTGGCTCTTGGGTGTCGGCGCCCCCGTCGTGTGGGGCGCGGCGATCGCCATCTGCTCGCTGATTCCCGTCGTCGGCGCCACGCTGGTCTGGGTGCCGGTGGCGCTCTGGTGGCTTCTGTCGGGAGAGGTTCTGCGTGGTGTCATCCTCGTGGCCATTGGCGCGGGTGTCATCGGACTGGTCGACAACGTCCTGCGGCCGGTGCTGCTGAGCGGCCGGACCTCGGTCAACGGCCTCATCGTCTTCATCGGGTTGCTCGGCGGCGTGGGCGCTTTCGGATTCGTGGGCCTGGTGCTTGGACCCATCGTGCTCGTGACCGCTGGAACGCTCGTCGACGCGCTGACCCGGCCCACACGCCCCGAGCTGATTGCGACGAGCGAGTCTGGCACGCTGCGTCTCGAGGATTGAGTCGACGCGCGTGCCGGCGCCGCACGACGCGCGCCGATTGTCCAAGGGGAGGGCTCTATAATCCCCGGTCGACCCCGGATGCCGAGGCTTCACCATGCGTGAACGCGTCCCTCGTTCCAAGACAGCTCTCGCTCCTTGCCGTCCCTTGCGTCATCTATGGTGGGGGGCGTTGCTCGTGGCGATGGCACAGGTCGCGACCGCTCAGCGGTGGCCCCCGGGCTACGTCGACCCCACACCGGTGCTCGACGCGGCGGCGCGGGCGATCGGCGTCGAGGCGTTGAAGTGCGTGACCATGAGGGGCACGGGGTACGCGGGCATCGTCGGTCAGCAGCGGCTGGCGGACAAGAACGTCGACTGGCCGCGCGGCGAGCCGCTCGCCTCCTACTCGCGGACGATGAACTGGGAAGCAGGGACCCTGCGCGAGGAGTTCGAGCGGAAGCCCGGGCAGAACCCTGCGTCCTGGAAGTGGGGGAACGGGTGGCGTGGTGGCACGCCACTCCAGAAGTCTCCGCGTCAGATCTTTCTGGTGAACGGTTCCCGGGCCTGGTCGTTGGATGGGCCCGACTCGACGCCCGTCGCAGCGTCGTCCCGCGACGCCGAGCGATCTCAGCTCGAGCTCTGGCTGAACCCGCACGGGTTCCTGCGAGCTGCCCGGATGCCGGGCGCCAATCCGGTCGCGGTGTGGCGGTGGGAGCTCGGCGAGATGGGACGGGATGGTCCGACCACCGCGCCCGAAAAGGTCACCGTCGTGTCGATTCAGATGCTCGGCAAGTACCGCGTCGATGCCACGATCAACGCAGCGCACCTGCTCCAGCGGATTCACACGTGGGTGCCCGATCCCGTGCTCGGTGACATGAACTACGAGCACGAGTGGACCAACGAGAGCTATATCGACCTGGGTGGCGGCATGAGGTTCCCCGGCGTCTGGCACCATCATGCCGGGTGGGACGACAACTACAACCAGCAGACGATCTCGGCGGGGCACAATGGATTCGGCGGCCAATTCAAGCAGGTCACGGCGAACGCGTGCGGAGACCCAGTGGTCGTGCCTGCGTCAGTACGAGACGCAACGGACGCGACTCGTGTCGAGGCACGCTCGCTCGCCGAGGGCGTCGTGCTCCTCGGTGGAGCCTCGCACAACAGCGTCGCCGTGGCGTTCAGGGACTACGTGGCCATTGTCGAGGCGCCGATCGACGAGGCCCGCAGCCTGGCGGTGATCGAGGAAGTGACGAAAACCTGGCCGAACAAACCGATCCGCTTCCTGGTCAATACACACCAGCACTTCGATCACATCGGTGGGCTGCGAACCTACCTGCACATCGGCGCGACGATTGTCACGCACGCCAAGAACGCCGACTTCTACAACCGTGACGTACTGAACTACGCGCCGCGCACGCTCGAGCCGGACATGGTGTCGCGCTGGCCGCCGACCGAGCTCGCCGAGGGCTACAACATCGAGACCGTGCGCGAGAACTACGTGCTGACCGACGGCGCGCGGCTTCTGCAGATCTTCTACGTGCAGCCGCTGCAGCACGTCGAGGGGATGCTCATGGCCTATCTGCCGAAGGAGCGGCTGCTCATTGAAGCGGATCTCTTCGACACGCACGAACCGGCGCCCGCGACGCCGACGGCCGCGAATCGAGCGCTGGCGGCGATGGTGCGCCGGCTCAAACTGGACGTGGCGCAGATTGTCCCGATCCACGGCCAGCCCGTCGCGTGGGCGACGTTTCAGGCGCACGTCGGGCGCTGAGATGACGTCGGGCCTTGAGATGACGATCGCACCGCGAGGCGGCGGTGGTTCGGCACGATGCCGCCCGGGACCGAAACCGCACGCGGCCGACACCACTCGAACCGCGATGCTCACCGGTAGTTGCCGAAGTGCAGCGACACGCCGAAATCGTGCTCGCGCAGCGCACGCATCGCTGCCTGGAGGTCGTCCTTTGAGGGAGCGCTCACGCGGACCTGATCGCCTTGGATGGACGCCTGCACCTTCTTCAGCTTCTGATCCTTGATGAACTTCACGATCTCGCGCGCCGCCTCGATCGGGATGCCCTCTTGGATCGGGATGACCCGCCGCACCGTCCCGCCGGCGGCCGGCTCCGATTGTGGGACCTTGAAGTTCTTGACCGGCACGTCTCGACGCACGAGGCGCGTCTGGATGATCTCCCAGAGCGCGTTCATCTTGAACTCGTCGTCGGCGATGAGCGTGAGCGTCTTGTCGGTCGGATTGAGCGTGATCTCGGCCTTGGCGCCCTTGAAGTCGTACCGCTGGCCCACCTCCTTACGCGCTTGATTGAGCGCGTTGTCGACTTCCTGGAAGTCGACCGGAGAGGTGACGTCGAAGGAGTTGGTGTCAGGCATGGCCCTCATTGTAGGGGTCACGCCAGCGTATGATCGAGCGGTGTCCGGCCTGCCCACGGTCGTCGCGAGCGTCTCGGCGTGCGCGGACACGGCACGCGCCGATCAGGCGAAGTCGGAATCACTCTAATGCCCGCCAATCCGTGGCCTCGTGCCGCACGTCTCGTACGGACCGCCGCTGCCGTGGCGGCGGTCCTGACGGCGGCGACACGCCCCGCGACCATGCGGGAGTCGGCGACGCCGCGCGTTGACGCGGCATTCGAGTCCTTCTGGGAAGCTGCGGGACCGGAGGCGGCGGCACACGCCGTCGGCGCCGTTCTTCGGTCGGGGGCGACCTTTGACGACGTGCTCGCGCGACTGAAGAAGGGACGGTCGTACTCAGCGCGCGTCTCCCGCGGCGTCGTGAAGCTCGTGCGGCACACCCCAGAGCGAGACTACCCGTACACGCTCGACGTGCCCCAGTCCTACGATCCACAACGCGGCTACCAGGTCCGGGTACAGCTGCACGGGGGTGTGATGCGCCCGACGCCCGTCCCGCGCGGGGACGGCTCGGTTGGCGCGCTCGCGGGCGTCGAGCAGATTTACGTGCTGCCGCAGTCGTGGGCGGCGGCCCCATGGTGGGCGCCCAGTCAGCTCGAGAACGTGCACGCCATTCTCGATGAGGTCAAGCGGACGTACAACGTCGACGAGAACCGTGTGGCGCTCGTCGGCATCTCCGATGGCGGGACCGCCGCGTACTACTTCGCGATGCGCGACACGACCCCGTACGCGAGCTTTCTGCCACTCATCGGCTTCATCATGGTGCTCCGGAGCCCCGATCTCGAGCTCGACGGCGCGCTCTTCCCGAACAATCTCCGGAACAAGCCGTTCTTCGTCGTGAACACCGGCAAGGACCGCCTGTATCCCACGGCGCGGATCGAGCCGGTACTCCGGGAGCTGCAGGCACGCGGCCTGTCGGTCACGTACCGGCCGCAACCAGACAATGGTCACGACACCACGTGGTGGCCACACGTCAAGGACGAGCTCGAGACGTTCGTCGCCGACCATCGCCGGACGCCCCACCCTTCGACCCTCACGTGGCAAACCGACGAGACGGCGACGAGGAACCGCGCACACTGGTTGGTCATCGACGCGCTGGCACCGGTCGAGACGGCGGAGACCCGCGCCGACCTGAACGACTCGACCGCGGGCAATGGGTCCGATTTCGGCCTGCGTACGGTTGGGATGCGCATCACCGCCGTCGTGCCCAGCTCGAACGCGGCCGGGTTCGGATTCCAGGCGGGCGACGTCGTGACGGCCGTGAACCGGCGGACGCTGCCCGCTCATCTCGACCTGGCCGACTACCTGGACCGGAGCGATCCGGGCACCACCCTGACGTTCCGCGTCATGCGCGGCGTGACACCCGTCGAGCTCCAGGGCACGTATCGCCCGGCCCAGACGCCTCGCGTCTCCCCGCTCTTTCCGACGCTCAGGCCCTCCGGCCGAGTGGATGTCACGCGGCAAGGCAACACCATCACCGCCACGACGCGTGGCGTCGCCGCGTTCACGCTCCTCCTCTCGCCCGACGTCATCGATTTCACACGTCCCGTCACTGTGGTCGCCGACGGCCGACGCGTGTTCGAGGGACGCGTACCCCTTCGCGTCGAGACGCTGCTCAAATGGGCGTCGCGCGACAACGATCGAACGATGCTGTACGGCGCCGAGCTGGCGATCAACCTGCCTCGATCCAGGGCACGCGCGGGGAACTGACCCGGGAAGGCCGTGGCTGGCGTGACTGGGCGTCTCGGTCGGGAACCAGGCGTCAGCGGTGCGCTGGTGCTCGAAGTGGAGCCCACGCCGCTTCATCGTCACCAGTGCCCGTTCGTGTCGTGCGGTCCTCGGCGGGCGATTTCTCCAAGTGCGGCTCCTTGGTCACTGTCCCGAACTGTGTTCGGGTCATCGCGATGCGGTGCTTTCGCCCGCGCCTGCAAAAAAATGCGCGGCGCCGATTCAAGCCCAAGCCCGGCCGTCTATAATCGGATGTTCGACGAGCGGTGTTCGGCGGGGCTGACGTCGCTCGAGCCGAGCGGACGGAAACGTGGCCCGCGCGGGGTGTTCTGCGCGGTCGTTTGAGGAGCAAAGGCACGATGGGTGATGCGTGTGAAGGCCTGATTGACGCGGATTCCCGGATTCAGGAACGCATGGAAGAGCTCGAGCGCGATCGCCGAAACGCGCGTGGGCCGGCGGTTCGTAACCCTGAACAAGTGCGAGCTCTCGAATCGCTTCGCCTCGCGAAGACGGAGCTCGAGCATCAGTTCGTGGCGACCAGTCACGAGCGGCGACGCACGCAGCTGCAGCAGGCCATCGGTGAGGTCGACCGCCGGATGGCCGAGATGACGGCACAGCTCGGCTGACGTCGAGACCGACGCGGGCAGCTTCACGAGCGGCCACCCGGGTCGTCGTGCCAGGGTCTGTGCGATGGGCCCGCCTGGGCTGCGGCCTCGTCGCACCCTGGTCGATGTGGCCGGGCCACGTCAGCCGCGTGCCGGGTAGTCCAGTTGCGGAGGCGCCCCGCGTGGTGGCAAGGCGCGTGCAGTCGCGTTGACTTGCTGGTGGGGTCCGTTTAGCATGATCGCGGCTTGCGAAATCGTTCACAAGCCGCTCGAAACGCCCGTCTTCCGGCGCCTCTGGCCCGGGACAGTACCTGACGTTCACGATTCATCATGCAAGGCTGGGGCTCCATTCTCATCATGATCGGGCTCGGCGCGGGCTTCGCGCTGGTGTCGGTCGTGCTCTCGAGCCTGCTTGGCCCCCGTCGTCCGACACTCGAGAAGGCGGCGCCGTACGAGTGCGGCATGCCCCCGGTGGGCGATGCGCGCGAGCGGCAGTCGGTCAAGTTCTACCTGGTGGCGATGATCTTCCTGCTGTTCGACATCGAAGTCGCCTTCCTCTATCCCTGGTCGATGGCGCTCCGGCAACTGGGCTGGATGGGATTTGCGCAGATCGTGCTGTTCATGCTGCTCCTGCTCGCCGGCTACGTCTACGTGTGGCGCAAGGGCGTGCTCGATTGGGGGCACGAGGAGCGCGAAGATCTCAACGCGCGCGCAGCGTTCACGGCGACGGGAGGCCGTCCATGACCGCCGAGTCCGATCTCGAGATTCCGGTGCTCACGACCTCGGTCGAGAAGATGGTGCAGTGGGCGCGGCGCTCCTCGATCTGGCCGGTGACCTTTGGCTTGGCGTGCTGCGCGATCGAGATGATGGCGATGAGCTGCTCGCGGTACGACATCGCCCGCTTCGGCGCCGAGGTGTTTCGGGGCAGTCCGCGCCAGTCGGACCTCATGATCGTCGCCGGCCGGCTCTCTCGCAAGATGGCGCCGGCACTGCGCCGTATCTACGATCAGATGCCGGAGCCCAAGTGGGTGATTTCGATGGGGGCGTGCGCCTCGATCGGGGGGGTGTTCGACAACTACGCCCTGGTTCAGGGCGTCGATCAGGTGGTGCCGGTCGATGTCTACGTGCCGGGATGTCCGCCCCGTCCGGAGTCGCTCATCTACGGCATCGTCCAGCTGCAGCGGAAGATCGCCCAGCAGAAGCTGACCTGAGCCAGCGAGTACACCCATGGACGCCACCGCGCTCGCCGCCCGACTCGAGGAAGTGGCCCCGGGTCTGCAACTCGAGGTCGTGCCCAGCGTGGATCGGCATCTCACACTCGTGGCGCGGCCGGACGAGATGCCGGTGCTCGCTCGTGCGCTGCGCGAGGTGCCGGATCTGGCGTTCACGCTGCTCGCCGAGCTGACCGCCGTCGACTTCTGGCCGCGGGAGCCTCGGTACGAGGTCGTCTACCTGCTGGTCTCTCTCGAGCATCGGCGGCGGCTTCGTGTGAAGGTGCGCCTGCCGGGGGCTGAGGCCCACCTGGCCACGGTGAGCGGCATCTGGCCCGCCGCCAACTGGCTGGAACGCGAGGTGTGGGATCTCTTCGGCATCGCGTTCGACGGCCATCCCGATCCGCGTCGCCTGATCATGCCGGAGGACTGGAACGGGCACCCGTTGCGCAAGGACTATCCCGTGCAGATCGTGATGAAGCCCAAGACCTTCGAGCCCATGCAGGTCACCGAGGAGGAGTTCCGTGCCAGCGTCGCCCGCGACCGGCTGGTGCGGAGCTAACCTGCGGTGGCTCCGTTCCTGATCGATCGACCCTGAGCGACCCGCGAGGACCAGTCCCCAGCCGTGCCCGAACTGCGCACCGAAACGATGACCGTCAACATGGGGCCCCAGCACCCCAGCACGCACGGCGTGCTGCGTCTGGTGCTCGAGCTCGACGGCGAGACGGTGCTCTCGGCCTCGCCGACCATCGGCTATTTGCACACCGGCATCGAGAAGACCGCGGAACAGAAGAAGTGGAGCCAGGTCATTCCGCTGGTCGAGCGCATGGATTATCTGAGCGCCCAGTCGAACAACCTCGCCTTTTGTCTCTCGGTCGAGACGCTGCTCGGGATCGACGTGCCGGAGCGCGTGCGGTGGATCCGCGTGCTCATCGCGGAGCTCCAGCGCATCAACAGCCATCTCGTGTGGCTCGGGACGCACGGCATGGAGGTCGGCGCCGTCTCGGTGATGCTCTACTGCTTCCGTGAGCGGGAGCTGCTCCTGAACATCAACGAGTTGCTCGCTGGCTTTCGGCTCTTTCCGAGCTACATCCGCGTGGGTGGGCTGCGCGAGGATCTGCCGCGTGGGTTTCACGACGCCGTGCGCGCGTTCCTCGACCGGTTCCCCTCGAAGCTCGACGAGTACGAGGATCTGCTGACGAAGAACGAGATCTACTTGAAGCGCACGCAGGGCGTGGGACGCATCTCTGCCGAAGACGCCGTCGCGTACAGCCTCGTCGGGCCGATCGCACGCGCGGCCGGCGTGCCCTACGACGTCCGTCGGGTATTTCCGTACCTGGGATACGAGACGTTCGAGTTCGACGTGCCGACGCAGCTCGCCGGAGACGTCTACGCCCGCTATCTGGTACGCGTGGCCGAAATCCGCCAGAGCGTCCGAATTTGTCGCCAGGCGCTCGAGCGGATCGCTGCGACGGGCCCGTACGCCGTGAACGATCCGCGTATCACGCCGCCGCCCAAGGATCGCGTCTACAGCGAGATGGAGGCGCTCATCCAGCACTTCCTGCTCTACTCGCAGGGGTTCTCGGTGCCGGCCGGCGAGGCCTACGTGCCGATCGAGGGCCCGCGCGGCGAACAGGGCTTCATGGTCGTGTCCGATGGCACCAACCGGCCGTGGCGGGTGAAGTCTCGGCCGCCGTCACTGCTGGCGTGCCAGGCGCTCGAGAGGATGATTGTCGGCGGGCTGATTGCGGACGTGATCGCCGTCATCGGATCAATCGACGTTGTGATGGGAGACGTGGACCGGTGAGTTTCCACCCGAAAATGATCTACGACGCGACCTTCCACAAGTCCACCCGGACGCTGGCGGAGGAGGGGGCGCCGTTTGTCTACACGCCGGATCACCGGGCGCGGCTCGTCGAGATCCTCGGCCGGTACCCGCCCACGCAGAAGCGGTCGGCCGTCCTCCCGGCGCTCTACCTGGCCCAGCAACAGGATGGGTACATCACCGCCAGCGCGATGCGCCACGTCGCCGAGATTCTCGAGATCACGCCGGCCGACGTGGAGGACGTCGTCTCGTACTACACGATGTTCTACACGAAGCCGGTCGGGCGGTTCGTGCTGAACGTGTGCCGCACGCTGTCCTGCGCGCTGAACGGCGCGGAACGCGTCACCGAGGCCATTTGCGACCATCTCTCGATCGAGCCGGGCCAGACCGACTCGAGCGGCACCTTCACGCTGTGCGAAGTGGAGTGCCTCGGTGCCTGTGACCGTGCGCCGGTCATCATGGTCAACGACGCCTGGCACGAATGCGCGTCGCCCGACGACATCGGACGGCTGCTCGACGATCTGCGTACACGGGGGGAGGCGGCGGTGACCGGGTGTCACCACGTCATCGAGGCGCGGTCAACGGGTCGGTGACATGGAGCCACTCCTGACCGCCCACGTCCGCGAGCCCAACAGCTTCACGCTGGAGGCGTTCCTGCGCCACGGCGGCTACGAGGGCCTCCGCAAGGCATTGACGATGACGCCCGACGAGGTGATCGAGGTGGTCAAGGCCTCGGGGCTGCGCGGACGCGGCGGCGCGGGCTTCCCGACGGGCATGAAGTGGCAGTTCGTCGACAAGAAGTCGCCGAAGTCTCGCTACATCGCCTGCAACGCCGACGAAAGCGAGCCCGGCACCTTCAAGGATCACGTGCTCATGGAGCGGAACCCGCATCTGCTCCTCGAAGGGTGCGCGATCGGCTGCTTCGCGATCGGGGCGAAGGTGGCTTACATCTACATTCGCGGCGAGTTCTTCCACGTGCAGCAGGTCCTCGAAGGCGCGATCGCCGAGGCGTACGCGGCCGGCTACCTAGGTCAGAACGTCCTGGGCTCGGGGTTCAGCTGCGACATCTACGTGCATCGGGGCGCGGGTGCCTACGAGGCGGGCGAAGAGACGGCGCTGCTCGAATCGCTCGAAGGGAAGCGCGCCCAGCCCCGCAACAAGCCCCCGTTTCCCGCGGTCGTCGGGCTCTACGGCTGTCCGACGGCGGTCAACAACGTCGAAACGCTCTCGAACGTCCCGCTCATCGTGAAGAACGGGGCGGAGTGGTACGCCGCCCTCGGACCGGAGAAGAACGGTGGGCCGAAGTTGTACTGTGTGAGCGGGCACGTGCGGCGGCCCGGCGTCTACGAGGCGTCGATGAACGTCACGCTGCGCGAGCTCGTGGAGGGCTACGCGGGCGGCGTGCGCGAGGGGCGCACGCTCAAGGCGGTCATCCCCGGTGGGTCGTCGGTGCCCATTCTGCTGCCCGATCAGCTCGATACGCGCGCGAGCTTCGACGATGTCCAGAAGGCCGGGTCCCTCCTAGGCTCTGCGGGAATCGTGGTGCTGGACGACACGACGTGCATGGTCTGGCTGGCCGAGAACCTCTTGCACTTCTACCGCCACGAGTCGTGCGGCAAGTGCACGCCGTGCCGCGAGGGCACGGACTGGCTCTACAAGATCCTGCGCCGCATCGATCGCGGCGAGGGGCACATGCGCGATCTCGACCTGCTCGGGAGCGTGTCGAGCCAGATCGCCGGGAAGACCTTGTGTGCGTTCGGCGACGCCGCGGTGACCCCGGTCGTGACCACCCTCAAGCACTTCCGCCACGAGTACGAGGCGCACATTCTCGAAGGCCGCTGTCCGCTCGTCGCGCCGTGGCGGGCCAGCCAGCCGGTGAGAGCATGACGCCGCTCCTCATCGCGCAGGTCGGGCTGACGCTCTTCGTCTTCGTCATGCTGCTCAACTCGGCGGCCATCATGGTGTACGTCGAGCGCAAGGTCGCCGCCTTGATGCAGCAACGTTTCGGCCCCTATCTGGTGGGACCGAGTGGTCTGCTGCAGCCGCTCGCCGACATCGTCAAGCTCATCTTCAAGGAGGAGCTGCGGCCGGCGGCCAGCGACAAGTGGCTGTTCACGCTCGCACCGATCATTTCGGCGACCGCCGCGTTCGCGGCGTTTGCCGTCGTGCCGTTCGGCGCCGAGACGACCTTCTTCGGCCTCCTCGACGAGCCGATGCCGCTGCAGGTCGCGGACGTCAACGTCGCGGTCCTCGTGATCTTCGCGATCGCGTCGATGAGCGTCTACGGCATCGTCCTCGCGGGGTGGAGCTCGAACAGCAAGTACTCGCTGCTCGGCGGCCTGCGCTCGTCGGCGCAGATGATCAGCTACGAGCTGTCGTACGGGCTTGCGCTCGCGAGCGTGCTGCTCATGGCCAATTCGCTGTCGCTCACCGACATCGTGAATCGGCAGGAAGGCACCTGGCTCGGCTTCATCCCTCGGTATTACGCCTTCGTGCAGCCGCTCGGCTTCCTGATTTTCATGACGGCGGGGATCGCCGAGACGAACCGGGCGCCTTTCGATTTTCCCGAGGCCGAGCAAGAGCTGGTGGCCGGCTACCACACCGAGTACAGCAGCATGCGGTTCGCGCTGTTCTTCCTCGCCGAGTACGTGAACATGGTCACGGTCTCTGCGGTGGCCACCAATCTCTTCCTGGGCGGGTGGCACGGGCCGTGGCTTCCGGTGTCGCTCGGCTGGATTTGGTTCCTGGTAAAGGTCGGGGCGCTGCTCTTCTTCTACGTCTGGATGCGCTGGACGCTGCCGCGCTACCGGTACGACCAGCTCATGGCGTTCGGCTGGAAGATGCTGCTGCCGGCGGCCGTGATCAATCTCCTGGTCACATCGGCCGTCGTGCTCGCATTCGGCTTGTAACGCGCGATATGGTGGCGTTCTACTGCTTCGCGTCGATAGCGGTCGTGGCGTCCCTGCTAGTGGTCGCCCAGCGGAACCCTGTCTACAGCGTCCTGCTGCTGATTGCGTCCTTTGGCGCGCTGTCCGGACTCTACGTGCTGCTCGAGGCGCCGTTTGCCGCCGTCACCCAGATCATCGTCTATGCCGGCGCGATCATGGTGCTCTTCCTGTTCGTGGTCATGCTCTTGAACGCGCCGCACGAGGACACCGAGGAGGACTTGGACCGCGTCCGGCGTGTGTCGGGCGCCGCGACCAGGCTCCAGCGGGGACCGCTGTGGTTCGGCGCGCTGCTCACCGCGGCGTTCACCGTGGAGCTCGTCTGGGCGCTTGGGCGGGAGGCGACGCTGGTGTCGGCCTTCACGCGTCCGGCTGTCAGCTCCGTGGCGGCGATTGGGGCGGTGTTGTTCACCGAGTTCGCGTTCGCCTTCGAGGTGACGTCGGTGCTCATCCTCGTGGCCATCGTCGGCGCCGTCGTCCTGGCACGGCGAGAGACCAGGGAGCGCTCGCCGGGCGTACGCCCGACGGGCAAGGTCTGAGATGCCGTCGCTCACCGACTATCTAGTGCTCTCGGCGATTCTGTTCGCCATCGGGACGGCCGGCGTCTTCGTGCGCCGCAATCTCATCACGATTCTGCTGTCGATCGAGATCATGCTGAACGCCGTGAACCTCTCGTTCGTGGCCTTCGGTCGCGCGTTCGGGACCGTCGACGGCCAGATCATCGTGTTCTTCGTCATGACCGTGGCCGCCGCTGAAGCCGCGGTGGGCCTTGCCATCGTGATCGCCCTCTTCCGCCATCGGGAGTCGCTCAACCCCGAGGCGTTCACGACGCTGCGCGGGTGAAGGCCGTGCTGCTGCTGATCCCCCTGCTGCCATTCGTCGGGTTCCTGCTGAACGCCAGCTTCGGGCGTCGTCTCGGCAGGGCCGTGTCTGGCGGCGTGGCCTGCGCGGCCATGCTCGGTGCGTTCGGCGTCTCGGCGCTGGCCGTGTGGCAGCTCATCGCGCAGCCAGCCGACGCCCGCGCGATCTCCCAGACCGTCTTCACGTGGATCGCCTCGGGCGCGTTTCGTGCCGACTTCGGGTTGTATCTGGATCCGCTCTCGTCGGTGATGATCCTGGTCGTCACGGGCATCGGATCGCTGATTCACATCTACTCCACGGCGTACATGCACGACGAGCCCGGCGAGGAGTACGCGCGCTACTTCTCGTACTTGAACCTCTTCGCGGCGTTCATGCTCGTCCTCGTGCTTGGTTCGAACTTCCTGACGATGTTCGTCGGGTGGGAAGGCGTGGGCCTCTGCTCGTACCTCCTGATCGGCTTCTGGTACCAGCGGCCGGCCGCCTCGGAAGCCGGCAAGAAGGCGTTCATCGTCAATCGCATCGGCGACGTCGGATTCGTCCTCGCGGTGCTGATCATCGCGCTCAACTTCAGGTCGATCGAGTTCCAGGACGTGGCGCGACGAGTGACCGAGTTCGCGCCGGAGACCTCCTTCGGCCTCGTCTCGCTCATCGCGCTGCTGCTGTTCGTCGGCGCCACGGGCAAGTCGGCGCAGATCCCGCTGTACGTCTGGCTGCCGGACGCGATGGAGGGTCCGACGCCGGTCTCGGCCCTCATCCACGCCGCGACCATGGTGACGGCCGGGGTGTACCTGATTGGGCGCAACGCCGTCCTCTTCGGTCACGCGACTCCCACGCTCGAGATCATCGCTCTCGTCGGAACGGCGACCGCCTTCTTCGCCGGGACGATCGGCCTCGTCCAGACCGACATCAAGCGCGTGCTCGCTTACTCGACGGTCTCGCAGCTCGGCTTCATGTTCATGGCCATGGGCGTCGGCGCGTACTCGGCCGGCATCTTTCACCTGTACACGCACGCCTTCTTCAAGGCGCTGCTGTTCCTCGGATCGGGCGCCGTCATCCATGCGCTCTCCGGCGAGCAGGACATCCGGCGCATGGGTGGGCTCCGGCGTGAGCTGCCGACGACGTACTGGACGTTTCTCGTCGGTGCGCTCGCGATTGCCGGCGTGCCGCTGCTCTCCGGCTTCTTCAGCAAGGACGAGATTCTCTTCAAGGTGTTCACGAGCGGGCACACCGTCCTGTGGGTGGTCGGCGCGGTCACCTCGTTCCTGACCGCGGTGTACATGTTCCGGCTCGTGTTCCTCGTGTTCCACGGCGAGCGGGCGACGGCGGCGGCCGCCGAAGGCGGCGCCCCGCAGGCCGCGAGCGCGCCCGGCGCCGCACATGCGCAACACAGCCATGGAGGTCACGGACACGACGCACATGGCGCCCCACACGCGCACGACGCGCCGCCCGCGATGGCCCTGGCCCTCATCGTGCTCGCGTTCGGGTCAGTGGTCGCCGGCTACGTAGGCGTGCCGCACGCGCTCGGAGGGTCGAATCGTCTGGAAGCCTACCTCGCACCGAGCTTCGGGGAACACGGCCCTGCCACGGCGGCGCACGCACCCGAGGGAGCCGAGGCCCACGGGTCGAGCGCCAACGAATCGACCGAGCTCGCCCTCATGGGCGTGTCCTCGCTGATTGCCGTGGCGGGTATCGGTCTCGCATTCTTCTTCTTCGTGTCGAATCGGGCTGCGGCCGACGCACTCGCCGCGAGGTTTGGGGGACTTCACCGGCTGCTCTGGCGGAAATACTACGTCGACGAGGTCTACGACGCGGCGATCGTGCAGCCGGTCAAGATCACGTCGGACGCGGCCTTGTGGCGCGGCGTGGACGTGGGCCTCATCGACGGCTCGGTCAACGGGATCGCGCGGCTGGTCACCGGCGGAAGCGAGCTGCTGAGACGGACGCAGACGGGGTCGGCCCGTGTCTATGCGGCGTCGCTGCTCGGCGGCGCGGTGCTCATCGTTGGCTACTACCTGTGGTGATGTCCTTTCCGATTCTCTCGTCGATCGTCGCGCTGCCCATTGTCGGGGCCCTGGGCCTCTTCCTCGTCCGAGACGATGAGGCCCATCGACCGCTCGTCCGATCGGTCGCGCTCGTGGTGTCGCTCCTCGTCTTCGCGGAGACGCTGCTGCTCTGGAATCGTTTCGATAACGCCGAGGCGGGCTTCCAGTTCGCGGAGCGGTACGGCTGGATCCCGACCTTCGGGATCTCGTATGCCGTGGGCGTCGACGGCATCAGCGTGCTTCTGGTCGTCTTGACGGCCCTCCTCACGCCGCTGGCGCTCCTGAGCGCCTGGGAGTCGGTGCAGAGGAAGACGCGTGCGTTCTGCATGTTGGTGCTGCTCCTCGAAAGCGCCATCATCGGCGTCTTCGTGTCGACCGACCTGTTCCTGTTCTACGTGTTCTGGGACGCGATGCTCATCCCGATGTATTTCCTCATCGGGATCTGGGGCTACGACAACCGCATCTATGCCGCGGTCAAGTTCCTGCTCTACACGATGGCGGGGAGCGTCTTGATGCTGCTCGCCATCGTGAGCCTCGCGTGGCTGCATCAGACACTGAACGGCGAGTACAGCTTCGATCTCGCGCGCCTGCTCGAGTTGGAGATCGACCCGTCGACACAGCTCTGGCTGTTCCTCGCGTTTGCGCTGGCGTTTGCGATCAAGGTGCCGCTCTTCCCGTTTCACACCTGGCTGCCCGATGCGCACGTGCAAGCGCCAACGGCAGGGTCGGTGATCCTGGCCGGCGTCCTGCTGAAGATGGGCACCTACGGGCTCGTACGCTTTGCGTTCCCGCTGTTCCCCGATGCGGCAATCCTCTGCGCGCCATATCTCGCGGTCCTCGCCGTCATCGGAATCGTGTACGGGGCGCTCGTGGCCATGGTGCAGCCGGATCTCAAGAAGCTGGTGGCGTACTCGAGCGTCAGCCACCTGGGCTTCGTGGTGCTCGGCATCGCGGCGATGAACACGCAGGGCGTCCAAGGGGCGGTCTATCAGATGCTGAGCCACGGGATCAGCACCGGAGGGCTGTTCCTCATCGTCGGCATGCTCTCGGACCGCCGTCATACGCGGCTCATCAGCGAGTTCGGTGGGCTGAAAGCCGTGATGCCGCGGCTGGTCGCGGCCTTTCTCGTCGTGACGCTCGCCTCCATCGGTCTGCCTGGACTGAACGGCTTCGTGGGCGAGTTCCTCATCCTGCTCGGCGCCTTCGCGCGTCATCCGTGGCTGACGGTGGTCGCCGCGACGGCGATGGTTCTGTCCGCCACCTACATGCTGTGGATGTTCCAGCGCGTGAACTACGGGCGGGTGACGAACGAAAAGAACGCGGAGTTGCCCGATCTGACCAGGCGCGAGGGGCTGGTGCTGGCGCCCGTCCTGGCGTTGTGCGTGCTGATGGGCGTGGTCCCCGGCATATTTCTGCGTTCACTCGACGCGTCGGTCGAGCAGATGCTCGAGCAGGTTCGGAGCAGGGCCGCGGCAAGCGCCAAGCTGAGCGACGGCGCCAGACCGGCAGCAGGCGCGCCCGGCGCGCCACGGTTCTAGACGATGTTCGCTTCGTTTCACGCGATCGTGCCGATGGCCTGTGTGGCCGCCGCAGGAATTGCCGCCATGACGGCCGAGGCGTTTCGCGCGCCCGGCGAGCGGATGCCCATCGGACCGCTCGGCGTCATCGGCCTGCTGGGGGCAGCCGTGGCGACGGCGCTCCTGTGGGGGCAGAACGCGACCAGCTTCGGCGTCGTGACGGCCGATCGGTTCGGGCTGTTCGTCACGGTCGTGCTCGTGGTCGTGGGTGTGTTGTCGCTGGCGATTTCGGGCCCTGTCGTCGCGCGCGAAGAGCTGCCGGCGGGCGAGTACTACGCCTTGATGCTCTTTTCGCTCGCGGGCATGATGCTGATGGCGACGGCCTCGGATCTGCTGGTGATCTTCCTCGCCCTCGAGGTGCTGTCGCTTGCCGTCTATGTCCTGACCGGTATTCGGCGCGACTCCGCCTCCGGGGCGGAAGGTGCGTTCAAGTACTTCCTGCTCGGCGCGTTCGCCTCGGCGTTCCTGCTCTACGGCATCGCGTTCGCCTACGGCGTCACCGGCAGCACGCGGCTGGATCGCATCGGCGCCGTGATGGCCGAGCAGGCCACGGCGCCCTCCTCGCTCCACCTGCTGGCGGTTGGCCTGCTGCTCGTGGGGTTTGCGTTCAAGGTCTCGGCCGTGCCGTTCCACATGTGGACACCCGATGCCTACGAGGCGGCGCCGCCTTCCGTGACCGGCTTCATGTCGACGGGCGTCAAGGCGGCTGCCTTCGCGGCGTTCGCTCGGGTGTTTCTCGAGGCGTTCGAGCCGCTCAGCTCGCAGTGGACGCCGCTCGTCTGGGCGATTGCGGCCGCGACGATGGTGGTGGGGACGGTGGTGGGCGTGACGCAGACCAACCTCAAGCGGATGTTGGCGTACTCGAGCATCGCCCACGGGGGGTACCTGCTGGTGGCCCTCGTCGCGATAAATGACATCGGCAGAGGGGCCGCGCTGTTCTATCTGCTGGTCTACGCCTTCAGCAATCTCGGAGCGTTCGGCATCATCAGCGTCCTCGAGTCGCGGGACGCGCCCGCCGATCGCGTGGACGACTATGCCGGCCTCTGGCACGAGCGCCCAGGCTTGGCGCTCTTGATGATCGTCTTTCTCCTGTCGCTCGGCGGGTTCCCGCCCTTCGGTGGATTCGTGGCCAAGTGGTACGTGTTCAGCGCCGCGATTCGTGCTGGCTATGTGTGGCTCGCCGTGCTCGGCGTCCTGACCAGCGTCGTGTCGGTCGTCTTCTACCTCCGCATCATCGTCATGATGACGATGGTGCCGGCGCAGCCGGGACGGCAGCGTCCGCCGACACCGGTGATCGCGGGCGCTGCGCTGGTGGCCGCCTGTGCGGCGACCGTGTACCTGGGACTGCTGCCCGCGCGCGTGCTGGAGTGGGCGGCCGCCTCGATTCACATGATTCTCTGACGGCTCGGGCCAGCTCGCCGTGGCCGGTGCCCGGCGGGACCGGATGGTATGCTTACCTCTCACGCGATGGCGGGTGACGTGCCCAAGTATCGGCCCCTGGAGCGCTTCTGGCCGTACGCTGAGCTTTCGGAGCAGCCGACCGACGAGGAACTGGCCGCCCTCGATCCCGACCTGCAGGAAGCGCTCTTCGGGTCGCGTCCCCGCCCCTTTTCAATCACCTTGGTGTTTCCGCGGCTCGACGGTCCAGACTTCGAGCGCGCGCTCGCCCTCGCCCGGGCGTCGGCGGAGTTTCGGGAGACGGCCGCCGGCGATCACGTGCGGTACCGGGCGCGCTTTCCCTCGAGCGATGCCGCCGGGCTCCAGGCCCTCTTCCGGCTGGTCGGCGGCGCCGATGCGACCGAAGTGCTGATCGACGATCGACCCGTGCCGTACGCCCGTGAGCTCTGGCTGCCGCTGGTGTGGCTCGTCTTGGCCCGGTGAGGTGCGCCGTGGCCCCGAGCGAGTTCGAACGCGACCTCCAGAAGCTCGAAGTCGAGCTGAAGAAGCTCGAGGCCGAATACAACATGTTCTTCGCGGGCCGCTTGCCCAAGCCGCCCTGGGAGACCCGCAGCCGCGTGCAGGCGCTCGTCAAGCAGTACGATCGGCGGCCTATCATGAACACCGCCGAGCGCTTTCGGTTCCAGTCGTTGCAGTCGCGGTACACGGCGCTCCTCGACCTCTGGGATCGCGGTATCCGAGCACGCGAAGAGGGACGCGGCGGGCCCTTCGCGCAGAAGGGGCCGACGTCCCAGGACGCGGCCCGGGCCGAGCCTCCGGGACCACACGTCGCGTCGTTTCGCGACCCCATGCAGGAATCGGACAACCTGCACCAGTTGTACGACTCACTCGTGGCCGCCAGGCGCTCCGTGGGTGAAGAGGCGGTGCCGTTCCACAAGTTCGCCGAGCTCGTGAAGGCTCAGGTCACCAAGCTCAAGGCGACCGGCAGCGAGGAAGTGGCGTTTCGCGTCGCCGTGAAGGACGGGAAGGTGAACTTCACCGCGCGCGGCGTCAAAAAGGACGAGCAGAAGTAACACGAGGACGGACCCGGCAGGGGCCGGGCTTCGGGCGATCATACCGGCGGCGTGGCCAGGAGGGAGCGGACCGGGGCAAGGGGACGCGCAAGCGACTGAGCCGGTGTTCGGGGCGGCGCTCCGACGGGTGGGACTGGTGGGACGAGAAGAACGGGAGAGACGGGGAGGACGTTCTCGAGTCAGGCCGGACGCCCTGGCGGGGCCGGCCTGACTCGGAAGCCTCTCACCCCTTGGTCACGTTGCCGGCCTGCGGGCCCTTGGGACCGTCAACGATCTCGAACTCGACGGCCTGACCTTCCTCGAGCGATCGGAAGCCGTCACCCTGGATGGCCGAGTAGTGGACGAACACGTCGCTCCCACCGTCGCGCTCGATGAACCCATAACCTTTGGCGTTGTTGAACCACTTGACCTTGCCTGTGATGCGCATCGTTCTTCTTCCTACGTGCTGTGACGCGAGCCCGCGGGTCGCGTCAGTAACCCATGCCCCGTTCCCTCACGGACTGGGGCAAAAAAAAAGGCCGCGTGTGCGGCCTTTCCCTCACGGCGCCAGGCCCGCCCGGCGTCGTTCCGGATAATACTGGACTTTCTGCGCCATGCCAAGAGCTCTTCTCAGTGTTTCGGACAAGACGGATGTGACCGGTCTCGGCCATGGGCTGGTGGCCCGCGGGTTCGAGCTCGTTTCGACCGGCGGCACGGCCAAGGCCCTCACCAACGCCGGCTTGCCCGTGACGTCGGTGGCGAGTCTGACCGGATTCCCAGAAATGATGGACGGGCGCGTGAAGACGCTCCATCCAGCGCTCCACGCCGGGATCCTCGCGCGGCGGGATCGACCCGACGATCTGACGTCTCTCGAGACCCATGCCCTGGGTCTCATCGACGTCGTGGTCGTGAACCTCTATCCATTCGTGAAGGCGGCGGCGAACCCCGTGACACCGTTCGACGCGCTGGTCGAGGAGATCGACATTGGCGGTCCATCGCTCGTGCGCGCAGCGGCCAAGAACTTCCGTGGCGTGCTCGTCGTCGTCGACCCGGCTGACTACCCACGGCTCCTAGCGGCCCTCGACGAGGGGCCGAGCCTGGCACTCCGGTTCGACCTGATGCGAAAGGCGATCGCCCACACGGCGGCGTACGACACCGCCATTGCGGCGACGCTTTACGCCATTGTCCTGAACGGCGATCAGTTCGAGCGCCCAGCCACCGCCGAGAGTCCCGCGGCGCTGACCGTGTCGCTCTCGAAGGTACGCGACCTGCGCTACGGCGAGAACCCGCACCAGCCGGCTGCGTGGTTCGCGGGCGGACTGCGTGCGGGAGAGCGGGCGGGGTTCGGGAACGCGCGAGTACTGCAGGGCAGGGAGCTCTCGTTCACCAACCTGCTCGACCTCGACGCCGCCGTACGCATCGTCCTGGAGTTCGACGAGCCGGCCGCGGTGGTCATCAAGCACACGAACCCGTGCGGCGCCGCGATCGGATCGTCGGCGACGGAGGCGTATGTGCGCGCCCGCGACGCCGACGCCCTCGCGGCATTCGGCGGCATCGTGGGCCTGAATCGGTCGATCGAGGTCGCGACCGCCGAAGCGCTCGTGTCGACCTTCATCGAAGCCGTGATCGCGCCCTCGGTCGATCCGGCGGCCCATGAGGTGCTTGGACGCAAGCCGAACATGCGCGTGGTGACGGCCGATTTCGGGTCGTTCACGGCGGATACCCTCGCGCTCACCGGTGCGGGTGCGGAGCTGCGATCCATTCTGGGCGGGATTCTGGTCCAAGCGCGGGATCGAGTGTCGGAGGCGGATGCGCCCTGGTCGGGCGCTGCGCTGCCGGATGGCGTGCGCGTGGTGACGAAACGGCAGCCGACCGACGCCGAGTGGCGCGCGCTGCGCTTCGCCTGGCGCGTGTGTGCGCACGTCAAATCGAACACGGTCATCTTCACCAGCGACTGGCGGACGCTCGCGATCGGGGCGGGACAGATGAGCCGCGTGGATGCGGTCAACGTCGCGACGATGAAGGCACGCGCCGTGGCCGCCGACGCGGCGCGGCCGCTCGCCGGGTCGGTCGCGGCGTCGGATGCGTTCTTTCCGTTTCGGGACGGCCTCGACGCGGTGGCGGCCGCGGGCGCCACCGCCGTCGTCCAGCCGGGAGGCTCGGTCCGGGACGCCGAGGTCATCCACGCCGCCGACGAGCACGGCCTCGCGATGGTTTTCACCGGCCGCCGGCACTTCCGGCACTGACGGGCGGTGTCACTCTGAGTCTCGCGGCTCGAATCTGTGGCCGCCGTTCTTCAGAGCTCACTACGCACGACGACGCGACACGGAGGGGAAGCCCGCTAACCGAACGCGTCCAGGATCTCGTCGGGGGCGACGGTCGCTGGACCGAACTTCTCGACGACCCGGCTCGCCGCCTGATTGGCGAGGATGGCGGCCTCGAGCAGCGACGCGTTCGCAGCAAGCGCAAGGGCCAACGTGGCGACGACCGTGTCCCCAGCGCCGGTGACGTCTGCCACTTCGCGGGGGACGGCCGGAATGCCCACGTCGTGCTCCGGGCTCGAGAGCCACATGCCGTGTTCGCCCCTCGTGATGAGCACGCTCTCGCAACGCGCGGCCGTCCGGAACTGGCGGGCCGCTGCCTTGGCGGCCTCATCGGTGTTGACCCGTACGTGCGTGGCGGCTTCGGCTTCGTGGTGGTTCGGCGTGACCACGGTGGCGCCCGCGTACCGATCGAGATGCGGGACCTTGGGATCGACCACCACCGCCGCGCGCCCCTCGGCGGCCTCCATCGCGGCCGCCATCACACGGGCCGTGATGGCACCCTTCAAGTAATCGGATACCAGCACCACTTCCGCCGATCGACCCGCCTCGGCCACGCGGGCGACGAATGCGTCCTCCACGCGTCCGGCGAGGTCCTCGTCGCTCTCGTAGTCGAGCCGTGCGACCTGCTGGTTGCGCTCGGTGACGACGCGAACCTTCTCCGTGGTGGTCCGGCGCGGGTCGACCATCACGCCGCTGGCGTCGACGTGGGAGGCATCGAGGGCCTCTCTGAGTCGCTCGGCGGCCTGATCAGGGCCCACCACACCAAGCAGCGTGACACGCGCCCCGAGGACGGCCAGGTTGTGCCCGACGTTGGCCGCGCCGCCCAGCCGCACGAACTCGGATCGGCAGCGCACGATGGGGACGGGCGCTTCGGGTGAGACACGCGAGACCTGGCCGACGATGAAGCGGTCGAGCATCAGGTCGCCGACGACGAGCACCCGCCGATCCTTGAAACGGGCCACGAGATCACGAGCTCGCGTCGAGGCGAGGGCGGCCGCAGTCATGCGCGCGCGTCTGGGACGGACACCGCCGACCGACCGGCCGCAAACGGCAGCGTGAGGACCAGGAGCAAGAGCATCAGGAACTCGGAGTCGCCGAAATTGTGCTCGAACATCCCCGCCGCCAGCATCGCGACGAGCGAAGCCAATGCTGCGGCGCGGAGCAGCGGTTGGCCTCGCGCCCTGACGGCCAGGTCGTAGAGCGCCGTGCCGACGAAGAGCAGCCAGAGCACGAGGGCCGGGAGACCGCGCTCGGCAGCGATTTGCAACGGTACGTTGTGGAGGTGTGGATTCACGCGCTCCACCGCGTCGGCACCGCGATAATCGGCGTACACGACCTCGACCATGTTCGGTCCCACGCCGACCAAGGGTCGGGCTCGAATCATGCGCCCTCCTTCCTTGACCATGGCGAGCCGGTCGCGATTGGTCGGATCGTTCAGATCGAACATCGAGAAGAAGCGCGAGGTGACGGTCGCGGGCGAGACGGCCAGAAAGACCGCCGCCACCACGGGCAGGATCGCCACCAGGCGGAGGTCTTTCAGGGCGAACAGCGTCGCCGCCGCCGCGCACGCGCCGACCATGGCGCTGCGGGTCAAGGTCACGGCGATGCCCACGACGAGGGCCGGCATGACGAGGGCCGCCCAGACGCGCTCACGGCGTCCGAAGACGAGCTGTGCCAGGGCGCCGCACAAGACGAGCATCAGCAGGCCGGAGTACGTCATGTAGTGCCCGAGCACGCCACGAGGCCGCAGGCCCAGATTGTCGTAGTGAAGGATCCCGTATTGGAAGATGCCCAGCGCGGCGCTGACGGCGCCGACCGTCACGGTGACGGTGAGGATGACCGGGCCGCGCGGGCCGGTCGCCAGCCGGTACGCCATCGGCACGATGAGGTACAGGAGGAGCTGTTTCGAGTCCACGAAGCTCGTCCACGGTCGCGGCGAAAACGCCGCTGATACCAGGGTGAGCGCCGCCAGCCCTGCCAGCGGCCAGAAGAATCGAGGGGCCTCGATGCGCTCCCGCCGGATGAGGACGAGCCCGAGCCAGCAGAGCACGGCCAGGGTCAGCATCGCCTGCGCGGCCGCAATCGAGAAGTGCAGCGCCGCGGCGACGCCGATCAACGCCAGCAGAGCCGCTTGCTCGAGTCGATCGACCGACGAGAAGTCGGTGGGTGCCGCGCTCATCGCGTTGACGTTGGTCATCGAATCGGGGTCCGCCTCATCATACCCGGTGGACGTTCGCGCTTGCCGCGGCACGGGTCACAGGCGAGCGCGGTGCCCCGGCCGAGGACACGAAGACCGCGAGTGCCCCGGGGAGATGTCCTCATTGCCCGGGCGGAGCCCCACGGGTCCCGCGAGCGACCGAGCCGGGTCGTGGGCGGAGTCCACGTGATTAACGAAGGAGACGCTCGGCGGCCGCGAGCACGTCCTCGGGGCGAATCCATCCGAGGCACCGGAAATCACCGGGCTCGCAGACCCGCTGCGCGCAGGGTCGACACGACAGCCCGTGGACCTCCAGGGCGATGGCGGACCAGCGCTCGCTCCGCCACGGCTCGGACCGAACCGGGAGCGTTGGTCCGTACAAGCCGACAATGGGCACCTGGCTGGTCGCCGCCACGTGCAGCGGACCGCTGTCCCCGCCGATGAAGAGCGCCGCGCGCTCCACGAGGGCGCGCAGCTCCGCGATCGAGAAGTCGTCGCAGTCGAGGAGATGAGCACGGTGAGATTCGGGCAGGCGGTCGCGCGCGTTGGTGAGCACATCCTGGGCCGCACGGCGGTCCGAAGGCCCCGCGGTCAAGACGACCCGCCGTGACGGGTCGGCGGCGGCGAGGCCGCTCGCCAGGGCGACGAACCCAGCCAGGGGCCAGCGTCGAAAGGGGTTGCCCGCGCTGACGTGGATGACGATGAGCCGGTGGTGCTCGGTGACGCCAGCCCGTGCCAGTCGTTCACCAACGATCCGGACTGCCGCGGCGGTCGGTGGCATCGTGACCGGATCGGCAGCCCGGGTCGGCGGTGCGATGTCGAGGGCGGCCAGCAGATCCCACTGATTCTCGACCGAGTGCCGCGGTCGGAGTGCGCGCGGACGGTGAACCCGCGTCGTGTACATCCATCCGCGGCCGACAACGTCGTAGCCGAGTCGCTGACGGGCGCCGCTCAGCCAGGCGAGGAGGGAAGCCCGGGGACCTCCGTGAAAGTCGATCGCGAGGTCGTAGCGTCCCGCGCGGAGCCGTCGGACGAGCGCGGCGTCGCCGGCGAGGCCGGCGAGGCCCTTTCGCGTCTCTATGACGATAAGGTCGTCGAGCGCCGGGTGGCCGGCGACGACCGGAGCTGCCGTGGGTTCGACGAGGTATGTCAGGTGCGCGTTCGGGAACCGCCGGCGGATGGCGTTCAGAGCCGGTGTGGTGAAGACGACATCGCCAATCTGCCGCAACCGAATGAGAAGGATCCGCATGCCGGTACGGTCGGCCCTGGGCCAACCCGCGTGCTCGCCGCGCAGGCCGCCCGCAGCCACAGGATGTTCGAAAGGCGTGAGACGTGTCGTGGCCGACGGAGCGGTGCGATCACGAGTCGGTTTCGATGACGGCTTCGTCGATCAACATGACGGGGATGTCCTCTTTGATCGCGTAGACGCGCTTGCAGGTCGCACACTTGAGCGCGGTGCCGTTCTTGACGAGCGTCACCGGCGTTTTGCACTGCGGGCAGGCCAGAATTTCGAGCAAGTCGGGATCCACAGCCATGAGGGGACTATATGACACGCGCGGGCATTTGTGGAACAATTCGGGCATGCACACCACCCTGCTCGTCGCGCTGCTCGGCCTCGCCATGATGGCCGACGTGGCGCTCGCTCAGGGGCCGCCAAGCACGCCGGCGGCGGCGCAGAACGATCCGTTGGCCGAGGCGTATCGCTTGTTCCTGCGGGCCAAGCAGCTCGAAGCCGATCAGGACACCGACGGGGCCATCGAGGCCTACACACGTGCGATGGCGCTCGACCCAACGGCGGCCGATCTGCCGGCTGCGTTGGCCGAGCTCTATGTCGATCTGAATCGCCTGCAAGAGGCCATCGCCAGTGCTGAAGCGTCGCTGGCGATCGACGAGCGCAATTTCGATGCGCACCGGGTCCTCGGCACGGTCTACGCGACGCTGGCCACATCGGAAACGCGGACGCCGCGGCAGCAGCGTCAGGAGCACCTCGGCAAGGCCATCACCCACCTCGAGAAGGCGGCCGATCGCCCGGGCGTTCCGGCCGACGTGAACCTGCGCGCGATGCTCGCCCGCGTCTACGTGCTGCACGGCACCTACGACAAGGCGATCCCGCTGCTCGGCGACCTGGTCCGTCAGGAGCCGGGTTGGCAAGACGGTCCTGGCTTGCTGGTCGACGCGTACGTCTCCGCGGGTCGGACCAAGGACGCCATCGCCTGGCTCGAGCAGTACGCGCCCGAGAGCCCGAACCTCTACGCCACGTTGGCCGACCTGTTCGGCCGAGAGGAACGGTGGGACGAAGCGGGCCGGTCCTATGAGCAAGCGCTCGAGGCGTCGCCGAGGAACGTCGACCTCCGGGTCCGCTATGGCACGATGCTGGTCAACCTGAATCGACCCGACGCATCGGCCAAGGCGCGCACGGTGCTGCGCGAGGCCGTGGCGATGCGCGGCACCGACGAGCGCGCGCTCTATCTGCTCTCGCAGGCCGAGCGGCGGACGCATGATTTCGAGGCGGCCGAGAACACGGCCCGTCGACTCATCAAGCAGAACGCCCGTAATCCCCGTGGGTACTTCGCGCTGGCCGAGGCGCTCGAAGAGCGCCAGCGCTATAAGGACGTCGTCGACGTGCTGGCCCCGGTCGTCCCGAACTTCCGCACGAGCAAGATCTCCGAGTTCGCGCTGGGGCTGCTGCTGCCGCATCTCGGCTTCGCCTATCACCAGCTGGGCCGCTATGACGAGGCCATCGCGGTGTTCGACGAGGCCCATAAGATCGCCCCCAACGATGTGTCGATCGCCGGGTTCCGCATTCAGTCGAATCTCTCGGCCAAGCGTTACCAGGTCGCGCTCGAGCTGGCACGCGCGGCTCGAGCCGCCAATCCGGACGCCGTCCGCCTGGCGCGGTTCGAAGCGGAAGCGCTCCGTCAAAGTGGCAAAGGCGATCAAGCACTGGCGGTCCTCGAAGAAGTCTTGAAGAAGCGCGCCGACGATCCTTCGGCCCACGTTGCCCTCGCTCAGGGCTACATCGAGGCCAATCGTGGGGCCCAGGCGGTCAAGATTCTCCAGGAAGCCCGGCAGCGGTTTCCGAAAGACGTCTCGCTGGCCTTCGAGCTCGGCGCAGTCTTCGAGAAGCAGAAGAAGTACGACGACGCCGAGGCCGCCTTCAAGCAGGCGCTGGCGCGCGATCCCGATCACGCCCCGACGCTGAACTACCTGGGCTACATGCTCGCGGAGCGGGGAGAACGGCTCCACGAGTCGGTCGACTACATCAAGCGAGCGCTGGCCATCGAGCCGGCCAACGGCTCGTACCTGGACAGCTTGGGATGGGCGTACTACAAGAACGGACAGCTCGACCTCGCCGAGGACTACCTGCGCCGAGCCGCTGATCAGCTGACGTTGAACGCCGTGGTCCAGGATCACTATGGCGACGTCCTCATGCGCCTCGGTCGCGTGCAAGAGGCCATCGACGCGTGGAGCCGGGCCCTGGCGGGGGATACCGAGGACCTCGATCGGTCGACGATCGATCGCAAGATCCGATCGGCCAGGGAGAAGCTCCCCAGACGATGAGGGGGCTC
>Ga0194132_10001013_pt1 | contig 56929 bp, 58 predicted proteins | sample TA2KigOf80mmetaG_FD_148612 | JGI IMG/M metagenome (GOLD analysis project Ga0194132, IMG submission 148612) | Freshwater microbial communities from Lake Tanganyika, Tanzania - TA2015054 Kigoma Offshore 80m | ecosystem: Environmental > Aquatic > Freshwater > Lake | place: Tanzania: Lake... | reverse complement strand
ATCCATGAGTACCTGGTCGCCCTCCCCTTCGTCCCGCCGCAAGGCCGCTTGGACTACAAAGTGACGTACCAGGACTCATGCCACCTCTCGCACACGCAGCGCATCACGGCGCAGCCGCGGACGCTGTTGCGTTCCATCCCTGGCCTGACGTTCGTGGAGATGGAGAACTCGACGCGCTGCTGCGGTGCGGGCGGGACGTACACCATCACCCAGCGCGAGTTCTCGCTGCGGCTGCTGGATCGCAAGATGGCGGCCGTCAGGGAGACAGGCGCGGACGTGCTGGCGACAGCGAACCCTGGGTGCGTCATCCAGCTCCAGTACGGGACGCAACGCGCTGAGACGCCGATGCGTGTGAAGTACGTGACGGAGCTCCTGGACGAGGCGTACAGCAATGAGCCGCGTCGCCCGCCTCCAGGCCAGGTGACCGCAGAGGGCGCGTGGGACGAGGAGCGACAGGAGATGCGGGCCAGGTGGAAGACGCGGTCTGGCGACCGCCGGCGGCGGATTAGGGGACGGGAGTAGCTCTCGGCTAACGGCCCCTGCCGGTGATGACCCTCTGCATGAGGTAGTGGTCCACCAGGACGAGGGCGACCATCGCCTCGACCATAGGCACGGCGCGGGGCAGGACGCACGGGTCGTGGCGGCCCCGGCCCTCCAAGGTCGTGGGATTACCCTCTTCGTCTACCGTTTCCTGTGTCTGCATGATGGTGGCAGTGGGCTTGAACGCGGCGCGGACGACGATGTTCTCCCCGTTGGAGATGCCACCCTGGATACCGCCGGAGCGGTTGGTGCGCGTGCGGACGCGGCCGCTTTCGTCCGCATAGAAGGCGTCGTTGTGCTGCGAACCGGTCATGGTGGTGCCGCCGAAGCCGGAGCCAATCTCGAAGCCCTTGCAAGCGGGCAACGACAAGATGCCCCTGCCCAGGTCAGCCTCCAGCTTGTCGAAAACGGGGTCGCCTAGGCCGGGTGGCACGTTGCGGGCGACGGCCTCGACGACGCCGCCGAGCGAGTCGCCGTCCTTGCGGGCCTCCTTGATGCGCTCAAGCATCCGCGCGGCCATCTCCGGGTCGGGGCAGCGCACGGCGTTCGCCTCGACCTGCGCGTGGGTGACGGTATCCGGGTTCACGTCGGCGACCAGGTTCCATATCTGTTTGACGTAACCAACGACTTCGACGCCACACTCGGCGGCCAGGACCTTCTTGGCGATGGCCCCGGCGGCGACGCGGCCGATGGTCTCGCGGGCGCTGGCGCGGCCCCCGCCCTTCCAGTTGCGGATGCCGTACTTGGCCTGGTAGGTGTAGTCGGCGTGGGACGGGCGGAACTTCGTCCGCATGTGCTCATAGTCCTTGGAGCGGACGTCCTCGTTGCGCACGAGGATGAGGATGGGGCTGCCGAGGCTGAGGCCGTCGAAGACACCCGAGAGCACCTCGGCGCGGTCGGCCTCCTTGCGCTGGGTGGTGATGTCGCTCTGGCCAGGGCGGCGCCGGTCGAGGTCGCGTTGGATGTCGTCGAGAACGATGGGTACGCGGGGCGGGCAGCCGTCCACAGCCACGCCGACAGCATCGCCGTGAGACTCGCCCCAGGTGGTGATGCGGAAGATGTGCCCGAAGGTGTTGCCCATCGAATCTATGGTAACATGGGCGAAACAGCTTCGGCCTTCATACAGCCAGCACGGGCCCGGGTGAACACCTGCAAGTCCCTTCCCGACCTAGTCGAGACGAGCGCGACGAAGCAGCCCGGGCCCCTTGATTTTGACGGGGTGTAGCATGCTGCGCCCCTAAGCGGCGATGCGCTACACTGGCCGGATGGATGAAGACGAAGACCAGGGCGACGCCACCCGCGCCGATGCCGCCAAAACACCCCCCGAACCCCGACTCCTGACCCCTAGGGTACGGGGTTCAGGGGCCAGGGTCAGGGCCACATCCACCTTTCGCCAGACGTTCAAGTCGCTGGAGAACCGCGACTTCCGCTACTTGTGGCTGGGCATGCTGGCGATGATGTCCAGCATCCAGATGGCCCAGGTGTCCACGGGCTACCTGGTCTATGACATCACGGGGTCGGCATCTCTGCTCGGACTTGTGAGCGCGGCGCAGGCCGCGCCGATGCTGCTCCTTTCACCCTTCGGGGGCGCCGTCGCCGACCGGTTCGAACGCAAGCGGGTCATCCAGGCCGGCCAGGCGGTCGCGGGCATCCTTGGCCTGGTGGTCGCGTTGTCCATCTCGCTGGGCTGGGTGACGTGGGTCCACCTGCTGGCCGTCTCGCTCGTCTATGGCGTGGTGTTCTCGTTCACAATGCCGTCGCGCCAGTCGCTGATACCGCAGCTGGTGGAAAAGGACCAACTCACCAATGCGATGGCGCTGAACGGGACCGTGCTCAGTGCAACCTATCTCGTCGCCCCGGCCATTGCCGGAGGGCTGTACGCCCTGGTTGGTCCAACTATCGTGTTCTACATCATCGCCGGGCTGGGGTTCGTGGCAGTGGCGCTGACGGGCTTCCTGCCGAACAGGCCGGGCAGCGGCGAGGGCACCGAGCGGGCCATGCTGCGGGATATCGGCGAGGGGCTGCGGTACATCTTGAGAGACCCGTTGATACGGGTCATCCTGGTGATGACGATAGCGACGACGCTGCTGTCCATGCCATTCCGGTACGTGGCGCCAGCCGTGGTGGTGGACGTGTACCATCGCGGACCGGACTCGCTGGGCCTACTCATCAGCATCATGGGCCTGGGCTCGGTCGTGGGCTCGCTGGTCATCGCGTCGGTGGGGCGCTGGAAGCGCGGGCTGCTGCTCATCGCCGCGGGCCTGCCGTCGGGCATCGCCCTCGTCGTTGTGGCCTCGGTGCCCATCTACGTTGTCGCGGTGGTCATCATGCTGATGCTCGGCGTGGGCGAGGTGATGCGGCGCACGCTGACGCACTCGCTCATGATCGAGCACGCGGATGAGAAGTATCGGGGGAGAGTCATCAGCATCTACCTGACGACGTTCGGCCTGGTGCCGCTGGCGGTGTTCCCGGCAGGCGTGGCGATAGAGTACATAGGCGCAAGGGAGACCCTTGGATTCCTTGGTGGTGGGCTGCTACTTGTCACGGCAGTGCTGTGGTTCACGCAGCGCAAGTTGCGGGCCATGCCGTAGCTTGCCGCTATGCTACAATTCGCCCGCTGTCCCAAGCTGATGGGACAGCGGCCTCGCGGCCCACGATAGAGGAGTCTGCATGCTGCCGATAGCCGAAATCGCCCAGAAGCTCGGGCTTAGCCCGCGCGATGTCATTCCCTACGGCCAGTACAAGGCCAAGATCGCATTGAGCGCGATACGCAGCCGCCAGAAAGGCAAGCTCGTAGTGGTAACAGGCATAACGCCGACCCCGGCCGGCGAAGGCAAAACGACCACGACGGCGGGCCTGGTGCAGGGCATGGGCAAGCTTGGTGTAAACGTGGCGGCGACGCTGCGGGAGCCCGCGCTCGGCCCCATTTTCGGCATCAAGGGCGGCGGCACCGGCGGCGGCGCAGCCCGCGTGGAGCCCGAGGACGAGGTGAACATCCACTTCACCGGCGACGCCCACGCGGTCGGCTCGGCTCACAACCTGCTGGCGGCGCTGACAGATAACGCGGCGCAGCGTGGCGCCGTGCCAGGCTTCCTTCCCAGCGGCATCACATGGCGGCGCGTGCTCGATGTCGAAGACAGGGCGCTGCGCTCGGTGGTGACGGGCCTCGGTGGCGCGAACAACGCCCCGTTGCGGGAGACGGGTTTCGACATCGTCACCGCCTCGGAGGTCATGGCCATCCTGGCTCTGGCGACCGGGCCCGCCGACCTGCGGGCGCGGCTGGGGCGCATCGTGGTCGGCTTCAAGGACGACGGGAAGCCGGCCACCGCGAAAGACGTCGGCGCAGTCGGCTCCATGATGGCGCTGATGCGCCACGCACTCTTGCCGAACCTGGTGCAGACGTCTGAAGGGCAGCCGGTGTTCGTGCACGCGGGGCCGTTCGGCAACATCGCCCACGGGTGCAGCTCGGTCATCGCCGACCGGCTGGCGCTGGGCTACGCCGACTACGTGCTGACCGAAGCGGGCTTCGGCGCCGATCTCGGGTTCGAGAAGTTCATGCACATCAAGGTCAGGACAAGCGGGCTGAAGCCCAGCGGCGCGGTCCTGGTGGCCTCGGTGCGGGCACTGAAGTCGCACGGCGGCGTGTCTGCCAAGGAGTTCGACAAGCCGAACACCGGCGCGGTGGAGAAGGGCATGGCAAACCTGGAGCACCTCATCGGCGTGGTGCGCAGCTTCGACCTGCCGGTGGTGGTGGCCATCAACCACTTCCCGACGGACACAGCCGCCGAGGTGGGCGTCGTCGAGCGGCGCTCGACATCTGCGGGCGCGCACTCTGCGGTGGTGAGCAAAGGGTTCGCCCAGGGCGGCGAAGGCACCGTAGAGCTGGCTGAGGCGCTGATGGACGCAGTGAAAGGCCCGCCGCCGAAGGTGTCGTACCTCTACCCCGAAAAGGCGTCCACGGAGGAGAAAGTGCTGGCGCTGGCGAAGCGGGTCTATGGCGCTGAGGCGGTTCGGTGGAACCCGGCTGCGGCGCGGCAGCTCAAACGGTACGAGGAGCTGGGCTGGGGGATGCTGCCGGTGTGCATGGCAAAGACTCACCTGTCGCTGTCTCACGACCCCGCCCTGAAGGGACGGCCCAGCGGGTACACCTTCGAGGTGTCGGACGTGCGGGCGTCGGTAGGCGCGGGCTTCATCTACCCCATCGCGGGAACCATCGTGACGATGCCGGGCCTGCCGGGGACGCCGCGTGCGCTGGACGTGGACGCGAAGGGCAACATCACCGGACTGTCATCGGACTGAGGGACGGCCCCGTATGGCCGTGGAGAAGGGATATGACACAGCAGTCTGAAAAGGTCTTCCTCGACGAGCGCGGGGTGACGGTGACGCAGTCGCGGTTCGTGGTGGACGGCCAGACCTTCGCCATGAGCGCGATAACAGCGGTCTCGTCCAGGCTCGACTGGCCCCCGCGCAAGTGGCAGTTCACCATGATGGCGGTGGGGGTGGTACTTTTTGTCATCGGCCTTAAGATTCCTCTTCCTGGTGCCACAAAGATTGTAGGAATCCTTCTCGGCATCGTGCTCGTTGTCGCAGGATTGGTCTGGCTCCTGACGCTCAAGAAGCGGCACTACGTGATGCTGCGCACGGGCGACGCGGACGTCCGCGCGGTCGGCGCCGACGACGAGCAGTGGGTCAAACGCATCGTCGCCGCGCTGAACGAAGCCATCGCCGCGCGAGGGTAGCTGGCAAGCGCTAAACTGGAGCAGGAGGTCGAGCGCATGGGCACGTTTCGCGTACAGATAGCAGTTGGCGACCCATCAGGCCGGGAGTACGCCCCTGCCGAAGCCCTCGTTGACACCGGCGCGACCTACACCACCCTGCCAGCCTCGCTGCTGAAGCGGCTGGGCGTTGCACCGCACGAGCAGGCCGAGTTCGAAATCGCAGATGGCAGACGGATACAGCGCGGCGTCGGGTACACCTGGCTTCGGATAGACGGGCGGACGGCGGTGGTGCCCGTCATCTTCGCCGAGGAGGGCGCCCCTGCACTGCTGGGGGCCGTCACACTGGAAATCTTCAGGCTCGGCGTGGACCCGGTCAAGAAGCGCCTGGTTCCAGTGCCCGCACTGCTGATGGCATATGTGGGTGTCGGACGACAGAGGAGGCACGAGTGAAAAAGGCGACAAAGACCTTCACCGTAGTGGTGGAGCGCGACCCCGAAAGCAACTGGCCGGTTGGAGAGGTCGTGGAGTTGCCCGGTTGCTACACACAGGCACCTGACCTGGCTGCCCTTGAGACGAACCTCCACGAAGCAATACAGGCCTACCTTATGACAGCTGAACCTGATGAACCTCTACCGGACTTCATCGGGACATGGAGGGTGGAGGTTACAGCTTGACTTGGTTGCGCCTGGTAGCCTACCGAGAGCTAAGAAAGGTCGCCGAGGCAGCCGGTTTCCATTGGGTCAGACGAGTTGGTAGGCGCAACATCTTGCAGGTCATCGTCCGCCCACCCTTACGCAAAATCCTGCGCGACATGAACCTCAGTGTGGAAGAGTATCACCATCGCGTTACTTTGCGCCCCATCGAATCTCCGAAGTTGCCGGTGAGAATGACTATGAAGTCAACCAAACCCCAAATACCAACCGCAACGAAGAGGATGACTCCTACAATTGCTCCGAGAATCGTCAGGACAAAAACAATTCCTAAGATCCACAAAATGAGCATGACCGCAGCGGTGCCGCTATTCCCGACATAGAAGCGGTGAGCGCCGAATCCACCTAGGAAAAAGCACAACAACGCCGCTATGGCTCTCGACTTAGGAGATACGTCTCCTAATGGTGATGCACTAGGAAACGGCCGTCCGATACCAGCGCCACTCAACCGGGCGCCACACTTCACGCATATCTCTGACAGCGGAGTACTAGTGGACCCACAATTGTGGCAGAACGCGGCGCCCGACACTGGTCGAGCACCGCAACTCATACAATACTCGGGAGGTACCCCTGAAGGCGTTGTAGGGAGCTGCTTGCCACAATTGCGACAATACATGACCGCCTCCCTTGAAATGACACTGCGTGTGCAGGCGGAATCATGGCATTGCGCTGCATGTAAATCAACAAGGGATCGCTGCATTTTGCCGAATTCCGGCCTCTCGGCACGAGCACTCTCTATCAAGGCCCCAACATGAACCAACAGTCAGGCGCTTCCTGCCGTAAAGCCTGAGTGTGACTGATGCCACGCGTCCGCGATGAGACGGTCAAGAATCGCATGGAAGCCAAGTAGGTGCGGCTGAGCCCACAGGCAGGTCAACTCCCCGACTATCAATCGTGCTTAGACATACTCGCACGAATGAGCACGCCGCTCCAACCGTTAACACCCTTCCGTGTTCTTCGTCCCGTTGGGCATGGTGGCGTTGCAGAAGATGGCACCCTCCAACTCCGTCTCCTCCAAGTCGGCGTTGTTCAGGTTGGCGCCGGTGAAGTCCGCATCGCGCAGGTCCGCCTGGAAGAAGGCTGCCCCTTCCAGGTCGGCGTCGCGGAAGATGGCCCCTTGCAGGTCAGCGCCGGTAAAATCCACCGACTTGAGCTTCGCGCCAGTGAAGTCTGCCCCGCTCAGGTTCGCGCCGGTGAGGTCGGCGGCGTCTCTGCCCGCACTGCCCATGGCGAACTTACCCATCGCACCCATGTCCACGCCGCGGAAGTCGACCCCGGGGCACTCTGTGCCCGGCCGGATGTCGCACGTTCCCGCCTCGCTGGGCACAGTGGGCACGGGTGTATGGGTCGGCTCAGGGGTTGCGGACGGGCGCGGGGTGGCCTCTTGAGGAGACGCACCGCTCGTGGAGCAGGCGGCGATGAGGACTGCCAGGGCTGCGAGCAGCAGGGCAGCGGATAGCCGCTGACGCGCATTCCGGACTCTGTGCAGGACCATTGGCATGGCCTCCCATGTCCGTATGCAATCGGGGCCGCACTACGGCGAACGGCCATAGGATAGCGGAAACGCAGCGGAATCGCTATGCATCTGTAGGGGCGTACGTCCGTGCGCTCCTACGGGGTCAACCTCTGCTTGAATCTATTCGGACGGTCGGGTACGTTGGATAGGGTGAGGTGTCCCCGATGAGAGAGATCCCACTAGCCCTAACCTACGACGATGTGCTCATCGTGCCGCGATTCTCGTCCATCAAGAGCCGCAGAGACGTAGACACGACGACGCGGTTCACCCGCCAGCTGACGCTCAAGGCGCCGTTCGTCAGCGCCAACATGGACTCCGTCACCGAGTCGCGCATGGCCATCGCCATGGCCGAGTTCGGCGGCATCGGCGTGGTCCACCGCTTCCTGCCGGTGGAGGCGCAGGCCGAGCAGGTGGAGCAGGTGAAGCGGCACCACAGGGACGTGGTCGAGCATCCATACACCGTCCCGCCCAGCGCGACCGTCGGCGAGGCGCTGCGGATCATGGAGGGACACGACGTCCACGGCCTGCCGGTCGTGGCGAAAGACATGAAGCTGGTGGGCATCATCACTCGGCGGGACGTCCAGTTCGCCGAAGAGGGGCTGCTGGTGTCGGAGCGGATGACGCCTGTGGAACAGATGGTGGTGGCGTCGCCGAACGTGACGCTGGAGCAGGCTCGGCAGACGCTATCGCAGCGGCGGCTGGAGAAGCTGCCGCTAGTGGACGGCCAAGGCCGGCTGGTGGGACTCATCACGGCGAAGGACCTCGTGCGCGACCCAACGCTGCACGACGCCAGCCGCGATGGGAAGGGCCGCCTGCTCGTGGCGGCGGCGGTCGGCGCGGTGGGCGACTACCTGGAGCGGGCGCAGGCGCTCGTCCAGGCAGGCGCCGACGCGGTGGTGGTGGATATCTCCCACGGCGACTCGGCGCACATGCTGACGGCCGTTTCTAGGCTGCGAGAGCGCCTGGGGGCGACGCCTATGGTGGCGGGCAACGTGGCGACAGCAGAGGGGACGAAGCGGCTCATCGAGGCTGGTGTGGACGCGGTGAAGGTCGGTGTCGGCCCCGGCTCGATGTGCATCACGCGCGAGGTCGCGGGCGTGGGCGTGCCGCAGTTCACGGCGGTGTTGGAGAGCACGGAAGTGGCGCACAAGCAAGGCGTGCCGGTCATCGCCGATGGAGGCATCCGCAAGCCCGCCGACGTGGCCAAGGCCATCGGCGCGGGCGCGTCCACGGTCATGCTGGGCAACCTGCTTGCTGGGACGGACGAGAGCCCCGGCATCGTCATCCGGCGGGACGGGCGCAAGGTGAAGATCGCGCGTGGCATGGCGTCAGCGGAGGCGCAGTACGACCGCGCAGTGCGTGAGGACCCGAAGCGCGGCTGGGCGATGTGGGAGGCGGGCGACGTGGGCGCCGCCGCCGAGGGCGTACAGGCACCGGTGGCGTACCGCGGCGGCGTGCGCGACGTGTTGAGCGACCTCCTGGCAGGGCTGCGCTCAGGTATGAGCTACTGCGACGCGGCGAACATCGAGCAGATGTGGCGGAACGCGGCGTTCGTGCGGCAGACAGACGCCGGGCGCATCGAGAGCGGCCCCCACGACGTGGGGACGTTCTAGCGGCCGAAGCTGGCTTCACCCCCATCCTGCAATCCTTCCCCCCTCAAGGGGGAAGGGAGAGACGCCCCATGCCACCGCCAGCTTGTTGCAGTAAGATTGACGGCGAGATTCACACGTCCAGGAGCATAGCGGATGACGACGCCTCTGAGCCAGATGCCGAAGCCGGACGCGGGCCAGTACGGCCAGGCGCGCAAGTTGCTGCTGGTGCCGACGTTCTATACCGCGCCGGAGGTGCCGGAGGAGTTGGTGGCCCTGCTGGCCCGGTACTGGTCGGAAGTGCGCGACCACTTCGCCAGCATGGAGCGGTCGTTGGGCCAGGTGCGGCACGTCTATCACGAGAGCGTCTATGCCGACGGCGACGAGGGCATGGGCATCGTTGAGATGGCGAACCCGCACGGCAGCGGCTTCATCACGACCCTGTGCCGCTCGACGGCAAAACTGGAGGTGGCGGAGGACCGCGAGACGTTCTACGAGGGCGGCGACTGGCAGCGGGCCATCGCGGTCGGGCTGATGAGTGAGAAAGTACAGCGGCTGGCGTACGAGGGGTACGACGACGTGCTGCGCCGCCGGTACGAGCACATCGGCCAGGCCATAGATAAGACGCTTCAGCCGGGCGAGCTGGGCGCGCTGTTCATCGTCGAGCACCATCGGGTGCAGTTCCCCGTCGACGTACAGGTCTTCTTCGTGGCGCCGCCGTCGCTGAACGAGATTAAGCGGTGGATACGCGACGAGCTACAGACAACACTGGAGGACATGCGGCAGGAGCAGGGGCCCTCGGCGGGCGCAGGTCGGCCAACCTAGGCAGGGTTCCACCCTCGCCCTCGTCCTTCAGCTGCAGGACAGGCCTCCCCCATCAGGGAGGGGGCATACACTACCCCCACCTCGATCAGCGAAATGGCCTACTGCATCACCTGGACTTTGATGGCGCCGCTCGTCTTGTCGGCGGAGATGTCGAAGCCCTTCTGGATCTGCTCCAGCAGGACAGTGTGGGTCACCATCTGTTTGAGCTTCACGCGCCCCGATGCCATGAGGTCGAGGGCGATCTCGAAGTCGTGCCACCCGTCCATGATGCTGTACGTCGCCGACCATATCATGGACTGCTCCTTGAGCAGGCACTTGAACCAGTCTATGGTGGCGGGACGCCAGAAGTTGCCGGTGGTGGAGATGCGGCCCTGGAGGCGGGTGACGTCCACGGCCTGGTTGAGGGGGGCGTCGGAGCGGCCGCCGACGGCCTCGATGGTGAGGTCGGCGCCGCGGCCGTCGGTCACGCCAGCCAAGGCCTGTTTGAGAGCGTCGCCCTCGGGCGAGACGGCCATGTCGGCGCCCATGCGCTTGGCCATCGCGGCCTGCTGCGGGTACTTGGCGGTGGCGATGATCTTACCTGCGCCGAGGGCGCGCGCGGCGGCGATGCAGCAGAGGCCGATGGTGCCCGCGCCGAGGACGGCGACGGTCTCGCCGCCGGTCAACTCGCCGCGGCGGACGGCGTGGACGGCGACGGCCAGCGGCTCGGTGAGGCCGCCCTCCTCCCAGGAAAGGTTGTCCTGCATCGGGTAGCAGCCAGCGGCCTTGCGGACCATGTACTGGGCGTAGCCACCGCCGCTGTCGGGCTCCAGCTTGCCGCAGAGGAAGAACTGGCCGGTGCGGCAGTACCAGCACTCCATGCAGGCGCGGCCGTGGCCGATGCCCTCGATGGCGACGCGCTGGCCGACGAGGCCCTTGTCCACGCCCTTGCCCACCTCTGCGATCTCGCCCGCTAGCTCGTGGCCGGCGGGAAGGGTCTCCGGCGTGGTCTTGTCGTGGTAGATGAGCAGGTCGGAGCCGCAGATGCCGGTGGAGCGCAGTTTCAGCAGCACGTCTCCGGTGCCGGGCTCCGGACGCTGCAGGGTCTTGAGTTTCATATGGCCCTTGCCATCGAACAGGGCCGCTTTCATCGTCGCCATTGGGACTACCTCCGGTTGGCCTGCTTAGGCTGTCTGGTGGATCTGCACTTTGATGGAGCCGACGGTCTTGTCGTAGGCGGTATCCAGGGCCTTCTGGATGTCCTCCAGCGGGAACTTATGAGTGACCATCGGCTTGATGTTCACCCGCTTGTCGGCGATGAGGTCTATGGCAACCTCGTAGTCGTCGCGGCCCTCCAGGACGCCGTAGCAGGACGAGAAGATGATGGAGTGCTCGTTGAGCAGCGGCTTGATCCAGTCTATGGCGATGGGCACCCAGAAACCGCCGAGGATGACGATGCGGCCCTGTTTGCGGGTGAACTCGAGGGCCTGCTGGATGGTGGTGTCGGTGCGGCCACCGACCGACTCGAGGGTGACGTCGGCGCCGCGGCCACCGGTGGCGTCCTTGATGCCCTCCTCCAGCTCCTTGCCGTGGTCGGATAGGACGACGTCGGCGCCCATGCGCTTGGCCATCTTGGCCTGATGCGGGTGGCGGGCCGTGATGATGACCTTGCCCGCGCCCATGGCCCGCGCGGCGGCGACGCAGGTCTGGCCGATGTTGCCGGCGCCGAGGACGAGGACGGTCTCGCCGGGGCGCATCCGCCCGCGTCTGACCCCGTGGACGGAGACGGCCAGCGGCTCGACGAGGGCACTCTCCTCCCAGGAGACGTGCTTGGGGATGGGGAAGCAGCCCTCGGCGTTGCGCATGATGTACTGCGCGTACCCTCCGCCGGTCCCCTCTTTCTTGTTTGTGCAGTGGATGGTCTGGCCGGTGCGGCAGTACCAACAGGTGCCGCAGCGCAGGCCCATGCCCAGGATGTCTATGGCGACGTGGTCCCCTACCCTGCCCTTGTTGACACCCTTGCCGACCTCAACGATCTCGCCGGCGACCTCGTGTCCCGCTGGCAGGGTCTCTTTCTCCTTCTTGTCCCACCAAATGAGCAGGTCGGAGCCACAGACGCCCTCGGCCCGGACGCGCACAAGGGCCTCGCCAGGGCCGGGCTCCGGCCTGGAAATGGTGGCCACCTTGAGCTTGCGGTTGCCCTGGTAGAGGGCTGCTTTCATGGTTGCCATGGCACTGCTCCTGTCGGCTGTTTGGGAACTACGCGCCTTCGTGCTTGTGGAAGGTCTTGTTGACGATGACCCAGCGTTGGCCCTGCCTGAGCATGGTGAGGTAGTCGGTGAAGGCGGTGCCGGCGACGGTGTCGTCCACCTTCACATTCGCGATGTCGTTGACGATGTCTATGGCGGTCACTTCGAAGTGGTAGCCCTTGCCCACGCCACCCTTGGGAGGCCTGGGAAGGGTCTGGCAGAGCTTGATGAATGCCTCGCGGGGGTTCCAGGCAAGCTCGCCGTTGAACCAGCCGCTGACGACGGCCTTGGGGTGGAAGGCCTTCTTGAGCAGCTTCTCGTCGCCGTAAATCATGCCGTGGTAGTAGGTCCAGGCGGTGTCGTTGATCTTCTGCAGGTCGGACTTTGGCATCGCTACTCCTTCTCCTTCTCGCTATTTCCTGTTGGACTCGACGAACTTGCGGCCTGCGTCGAGGAAGAGCTGGTGGGCGTTCGCGGTGGTAGCCAGGTCGGACCATGTCTTCCGGCCACGGCTGTGGATGCGGTCGGTTGCCTTACGCATGGCGTCGGTCACGGTGGGATGGTCGGGCTGGCCGGGCAGGCCGAGGGATTGGGCCAGGTCGTTGGGGCCATAGGTGAAGGCATCTATGCCCTCGACGGCCAGGATGGCATCGAGGTCGCCCAGGGCCTTCTTGGTCTCCAACTGAGCGACCACGAGCATCTCGGCGTTGGCGCGCTGCATGAGGGGCAAGCGGCTGCCTTTGTCGTCGGAGATGGACTTGGGGTCGTTGTAGTGGGTGGCGCGGCCTCCGCCCCAGCTGCGGTCGCCCTGGGGGCCGAAGCGGCAGGCAGATGCGATGGCCTTGGCCTCGGCCTGGGTCTCGACGTGGGGGGCGACGATGCCCTGGACGCCACGGTCGAGGTAGAGGTTGATGACGGAGGGGTCGTGACTCGGCACGCGGGCGGTGACAGTGAGGCCCGCAGCCTCGGCGGCGCGGCACATGGCGTCCACGGACTCAGGCGAAAATGTCCCGTGCTCGCCGTCGAGGTGGACGAAGTCGAAACCTGCGATGCCCGCCAGCTCCACCAGGTCGGCGGACGGGAACATCAGCGTGCAGCCGGTGGCCTTCTTGCCCTCGCGGGAGCGCGTCAGGATGGCGTTGGACTTCATGGCGACCCCGATGGTAGAGCAAAGGGGCCTTGTGGTCAACGGCGGCTTGGAGTGAGGCGGCGCTTGCGGCCACCCGGCGGCGGCAGCACCTCGTGGAGCCAGGCCGTGAGGTCGTCAAGGACGGACGGGGTGACTTCGTGGCCCATAGGGTACTCCTTGTAGGCCGGCTTGTACCCCTCGGCGGTGAGGAACTCAAGAGAGCGCCGACCGTCTTCGATGGACAGAAGGGTATCCTGCGTTCCGTGGGCGACGAAGACCGCCTGGTCGCGCTTCTCGGGCAGTCGGCTACGCAGGTCGCTGGGGTCTGGGATGCGCGAACTGAGGGCCGCGACGCCACGGAACGCATCGGGGCTGGTCAGGCCGGTGCGGTAGGCCATCATGCCGCCCTGGGAGAACCCGCCGATGACAGCCTGGCCGCCGGGTGGATCGTACCTCGCAAAGACCTCCTGGCAGAAGACGCGGAGCAGTTCCTCGGCGTGGGCCTGGGCCTGACGAGCAGCCTCGCCGTCCAGTGGCGCCCACGCATAGCCTGTGAAGCCGCCGAGGTCCATGGCGATGGGCGCGTTCGGGCAGGCGTAGATGTAGTGCTCGGTGTCTATGCGGGCGGAAAGGCGAGCGATGTCGCCCATGTGGGAACCGAAGCCGTGGAGAAGGACCACCATGGGGTAGCTGGCATCCACTTTGTAGCCGTTGGGTTCGACGACCATGTACGGCAGGGCTTTGCTTTGGTGTTCGAGGAATCTCATGGTGCTGTTCAGCGTAACCCTGGACAGTGGGAATGGCAAGGCGGGCGGTGCTGGTACAATGCGGAAGACGCCCATGGCGGCGTCGCGACATGTCAACGGATGAGGGGACGATGAGCAAACTCGGAGACAAGATAGACAAACTGGGCCAGCAGACCGGCTCGACGATGGGGTTCGGGATGGCGACGCGGAAGAACGCGACAAACCCCGCGATGGTGCTCCTGGGCCGAGGGACGCTGGACGACCTCAAAAAGAAGGCGACGGTGCAGGACTCGGCCGTCGACGCCTTCCTTGTAGAGCTGGGCGAGTGGCCTGGCGACGCCCTGGACAAGGCCACGGAGGCACTGAAGGACAAGCTCTGGGGCGTGCGCATCGCGCAACTTGATGCGGAGCAGGCTGCGCGACTCAAGGCACTGGGCTGCGACTTTGCGGTACTCGACCTAGGCGATACACCGGCCTCCGTGCTGAACGACGAGGAGTTCGGCAAGTACCTGGCCATCGGCCCTGGGCTGGACGAGGACACGGCGCGGGCGGTGCACGAACTGCCCCTGGACGGAGTGTTGTACACGCCGCAGGACAAGCTGTTCCCACTGACGCTGCGCAGCCTGTTCGAACTGCAGAAGGCGCGGAGCTACGTCGACAGGCCCATCATCCTGGCCGCGCCCGCATCGGTGGGCCAGGCGGAGTTGGAGACGCTGCGAAACGCTGGCTTGGCCGGCCTGGCGGCGGACGCCACGGCAAAGAAGGAACTGGCCGCAACGAGGGAGGCCATCCTCAACCTGCCGAAGCCCAAGCCGCCGAAGAAGGGGCAGGCGTTGGCGCTGCTGCCACAGTACGCGCAGAACGACGCGGCGCAGCACGAGCATGAGCACGAGGAGCCGGACGAGGACGACAGGGGCGAAAACTTCTAGGGCCTAGCGCCCGTACTCCAGCCGGTCGGCGAGGTACTTCGGCAGGCCGCGCTCCTTCATCTTCTCCTGGGTTTTGGCCACGTCGTACTGGACGCGGTGATGGAAGATGATGGCCTTCTGCTCCGAGTCGAAGACAGCGAAGCTTGCCCTGGCGTCGCCGTCGCGGGGCTGGCCGACGCCGCCGGGATTGATGATGAGCCGCTCGGAGTCTAGATGGATGGGCGTGTCCAGGGGGAACTCGATGAACGCCGCGCCGTCTTCGCGGGGTCTGCAGATGAAAGGGACGTGCGAGTGGCCGACGAGGCAGCGGTTGGTGTCGAAGTGAAGGAAGCTGGCGACGGCGGAGGCGGCGGAGACGACGTACTCCCACACGGGGTCGCGCGGGCTGCCGTGGACGAGGGTGAAGTCCTCCATCTCAAGACGAAGGGGCAGGCTTCCGAGGAAGGCGACCTGGTCGTTGTTGAGCTGACCCGCGGTCCAGATGTTAGCAGCTGCGGCATGCTCGTTGAACGCCTCGATGCTCAGGCGCCCGATGGCGGCCAGGTCGTGATTGCCTGCCACCGAGATGCCCTTGTGCCGACGGATGAGTTCGATGCAGGCGGCGGGGTCCGGCCCGTAGCCGACCAGGTCGCCCAGCGACCAGAGTTGGTCAAACCCACCATTTTCTCCGGCGTACTTGAGGACGCTCTCGAAGGCCTCTAGGTTGGAGTGGACGTCTGAGACGATAAGGGCGCGCAAGCCTGCTCCGGAAGTAGCGGGATAGAATAGGGTACGACTATGATATCAGAGCGCCTTTTTATGCGTGGTTCAAAGCTACTTCCAAACAATACGGCCTTCGAAATCCTCACCCGGAGCCCCGAGGAGACGCGGAGCCTTGGCGCGGCCTTGGGCAAGCATGCACACGCGGGGGCCGTCATCCTCCTGACGGGCGAGCTGGGCAGCGGCAAGACGTGCCTGACGCAAGGCATTCTGGCCGGCTTAGGGTCGAAGGAGTCCGCCCGCAGCCCGACCTTCGTGCTGGCGACGCAGTACCCCGGAAGGCTCACGCTCTACCACCTTGACCTGTACCGGCTGGAACGGGTCACGGAGATGGAGGACATCGGCCTGGACGAGTACCTGTTCGGGGATGGGGTGTGCGTCGTGGAATGGGCGGAGAAGGCGGCGGCGCTCTTTCCCGGCGAGCGGCTCGAAGTCCGTATCCAACGGCTCGGTGAGTCCGAGCGGCGGCTGGTACTGTCCGCGCATGGGCCGCGCCACGCCGCGCTGCTGAAGGCGGTGCGGGATGCAGTAGAGGCGCACGGCCGTACGCCTCTACAAGGTGATTGATGGAACTGGCGATAGACTCATCCTCGCGCTACGCGTCGCTGGCGCTGTCCCTCGAAGGCCAAATGCTCCAGGAGGCGACCTGGCGGGCTGGGCAGAACCACTCCGTGGAGCTGGCCCCTGCGGTGCAGCGGCTGCTGGAGGCGGCCCACTCCACGCCCAGCGGCCTGAAGGCGGTGTTCGTGGCGAAGGGGCCAGGCGGGTTCAGCGCGCTGCGCGTCGGGATGAGCTTCGCCAAGTCGCTGGCGGTGGCGCTCAAGCTGCCTCTGGTGGCGGTGGGCACGCTGGACATCGAGGCAGCGCCCTACTGGGGGCTGGGCCTGCCGGTGTGGGCGGTGCTGGATGCAGGCCGGGCGCGGTGGTACGCGGCGCACTACCCTGCTGGACATGTAGCAAACGCTCAGGAGGGTGTAGCATACCGTGTCCTGACGACAGACGAGCTGGCCGCCGAGGTGCGGGCCCCTGCGCTGCTGTGCGGGGAGAACGCGTCACAGGCTGCGGAGGCGCTTGGTCTGCTGCTGATAAGGCCGACGCCAGGGCCAGAAAGTTCTTCCCTTCCCCCTCGAGGGGGGAGGGCCAGGATGGGGGTGAGTGCTGGACTGAGCATCTCTTCACCTCCACCTCAATCTCCGACAAGAGTCGCGAGTCCTCGGACCTCCTCCCTCAAGGGGGAGGAGGCAGTATCGCCAGGGCTCGTGGTTGCGTCCGGGGCGCCGCCGACGCGAAGAGCGGGCACGCTGGCCCGGCTGGCGTACGCGCAGCTGGCGCGGGGCGACGTGGACGACCCGCTGACGGCGCAGCCACTCTACCTGCGCGGGTCGCAGTACGAGGTGGCGGCAGGCAGGCAACTGCCCGATAAGATTTCGTGAGGTGAGAGACACATGCAGAGGACACTGGTACTAGCCAAGCCGGACGCCGTGCAGCGCGGGCTCATCGGCGAGCTGGTCTCGCGCATCGAGCGGCGCGGGCTGCGCATCGTCGGCATAAAGATGATGCGCGTGAGCGAGGACCTGGGACGCCGCCACTATGCGGCCCACGTGGACAAGCCGTTCTTCCCCGGCCTGCTGAAGTTCATCACCTCCGGCCCCATCGTGGCGATGGTGGTCGAGGGGCCGAACGCGGTGGAGCTGGTGCGCAACCTGATGGGGGCAACGAACCCGAAGAACGCGGCGCCCGGCACGGTGCGCGGCGACCTGGCCGTGTCCGTCGGGCCGAACCTCATCCACGGCTCCGATTCGCCCGAGTCGGCCGAGCGCGAGGTGGCCCTGTTCTTCGCCAAGTCGGAGATCCTGGACTACCCGCGAGACATAGACCGCTGGGTCATCGAGTAGGGCGCCCAGACAAGGGAAAGGGTGCTTGGCTCAACTAGTTCACCCAAGAAAGAGGGCTTTCCCCTGTCACCCTGAGCGACAGCGCGAAGGGTCTCTTCCAGAAGGCCCTAAATGCTCGCCAGCGCAGTATCAATGGCACCAGGAAGAGATGCCTCGCTGCGGCTCAGCATGACAGGATAGGTTATTGAATCCTGACGACCTCGACGGCGCGGTCCCATGCGCCCTCCAGGTCATAGAACTCACGCTCCTCCGCCCCGAACAGGTGGATGACCACGTCCCCGTAGTCCAGCACCATCCAGCCGCTGGTGGGGTCGCCCTCGAGGTGGAGCCGGGCGCCGCCGCGCTTGGCCAGGGCCTGCTCCAGCTCCTCCGCCAACGTGGAGCGCTGGCGCGCCGAGTCGGTGGACATGATGACGAAGTAGTCGGCGAAGTCGGAGGCCTTGCGGATGTCGAGGAGGACGATGTCCGAAGCCTGCTTGTCGGAAGCCACGTCCACGGCGAGACGGGCGAGGGTCTCCGATTTCAGCACGCGCTTGGGCATCGCAGCCTAGTATAAGAGCGCACCCCTAGCCCGGTCAACGCAGCGACTGCCCGCAGACATTCCCTAGATATGCCCCTGTTGGCGCACTTCCAGGAACGACTCCTTGATGGCGTCCACGACGGTGTCCACGTCCTTCACAGTGTGTGCGGCGGAGATGTAGGCGAGGTGCACCGGCGGGACGAGGACGCCGTGCTGCAACATGTGGAGGGTCACCAAGTCGTCGGCGGCCTTCATGGAGCGGTCTATGTCGCGGGCGGTACGCACCATGGGGCCGGGCTGGACGCGCAGGTAGAACATGGAGAGGGCATTGGCCATCTGGCCGGGCAGTTCCTCCTGGGCGAAGAACCGATTCACCTCGTCGGCTAGGCGCGTGCCCTGCTCCGCCAGGTGTTTGTACACGCCCTTATGGTCGCGCAGGTAGGTGAGGACGGCGGTGCCGGCGGCCATGGTCATGGGGTTGCCGCTGAAGGTGCCCGCGGTGAAGATGCTGGGGCCGCCGGTGCGGTCGTCGCGGTAGATGTCGAACTGGCGGGTGAAGACCTCCATGACGTCGCCGCGCCCGGCCACGACGCCGAGGGGCATGCCGCCGCCAGGTGCCTTGCCGTAGATGGCCATGTCGGGCGTGACGCCGAAGAACTCCTGCGCGCCGCCGTAGGCCATGCGGAAGCCTGTAATGACCTCGTCGAACATGAGCAGCACCTCAGACTCGCGGCAGACCTCGGCCAGCTTTTTTAGGAACTCGCCCTGGTCGAGGCGCGGGTTGGAGCCCTGCACCGGCTCCACCATCACCAGCGCCAGGTCCTTCTTGTGCTTGCGGATGAGGTCGAAGGCGGCGTCGCTGAGGTAGGGCAGCATCATCGTGTTGGCGAGGGTCTCCTTGGGGATGCCCTGGCCCATGGTGTAGTACGTGGGCCTGTCCACCGGGCTGGCGGGGTCCACTTTGACGAGGACGGCGTCGTGGGCGCCGTGGAAGCCGCCTTCGAACATGGCGATCTTGGACTTGCCGGAGAAGGCGCGGGCTGCCCGGATGCAGTACATGCTGGCCTCGGTGCCCGTGTTGCAGAAGACGACTTTGTCGGCGCATGGAACGGCATCCACGAGCAGGCTGGCCAGCGGCTCCTGGTACGGGTTGTGGAGGCCCCACTGCACACCGCGGTCCAGCGCCTCGCGCAGCGCGTCGAGCACGACCTTGGGCGCATGGCCCAGGATGTGTGGGCCGAAGCCCATCGTCAGGTCTATGTACTCATTGCCGTCCACGTCCACGACGCGGGAGCCGTGAGCCTCCTTGATATAGATGGGGTAGCTGAAGTTGACGGTGCCCACGATCTCCTGGGCGAGGACCTTGCTGCTACGCTCGTAGGTCTTCTTGGAACCCGGCGCGCTCTTCTCGATAGCCTTGCCGATATCCTTCGCCATGACAGCCTCCTTCGTACGATCATCACTCCAGCGGCAACGCGCCCATGATACACGGTTGGGGGCACGCGTAGAGGCGCCCTTCAGTTGAAGGGCGCCTCTACATCACTTTCCGAACCGCGGCCTCGCAGACAGCGCAGGTCGTATTGAAGCCGTCCGTGGGATGTGCTAGGCTTTCGAGTATGGGCAAGAAGCGTGTCATCGTAGCGATGAGCGGCGGGGTGGACTCGTCGGTGGCGGCGCTGCTGCTGCACCGGCAGGGGTACGAGGTCGTCGGTGTCACCATGCGGCTGTGGTCGGTGGAGCGGCCCGACCTGCCCCCGCTGAGCAAGCGCTGCTGCACCGCCGAGGACATGGAGGACGCGCGGCGCGTCTGCCAGACCATCGGCGTCCCCCATTATGTGCAGAACTTCGAGCGGGAGTTCCAGGCGCACGTCGTGGACTACTTCGTACGCGAGTACGACCGGGGACGCACGCCGCATCCCTGCCTTGCCTGTAACGACAAGATAAAGTTCGACTTCCTGCTGCGCCGGGCGATGTTCCTCGATGCCGACTACATCGCCACCGGCCACTACGCGCGGGTGCGTCGTGATGGCGCCGCCATGAGACTGCTGAAGGCCGCCGACCCCGCCAAGGACCAGTCGTACGTCCTGTTCACGCTCTCTCAGGCCGAGCTGGGCCGCCTGCTGCTGCCCATCGGCGAGATGACGAAGGCCGAGGTGCGGCGGCTGGCTGCCGAGGCGGGCCTACCGGTGGCGGACAAGCCCGACAGCCAGGAGATATGCTTCATACCCGACGGCGACTACCGCAAGTTCGTGGGCGAGCGCTCCGCTGCCAAGCCCGGCGATCTGGTGGACATGGAGGGCGCTGTCTTAGGGCGGCACCCGGGCGTCCAGTTCTTCACCATAGGCCAGCGGCGCGGCCTGCGGCTGAACGGTGGCACCGGTAAGCCGATGTTCGTCGTGCGCATCGAGGCGGAGGCGAACCGCGTCGTGCTTGGCCCGGAGGACGCGCTGCTGCGCACCGACCTGTGGGCCTCCCGCGTGAGCTTTACGCGGGGGAAGCCGCCCGCGGGGCCAGTGGAGCTGTCAGCCAAGATACGCTACAAGTCCGCCGAGGCGCCGGCCACCGTGGTCGCCAGGGACGGCTGGGCGCGGGTCGCCTTCCATGAGCCGCTCCGGGCCGTGACGCCAGGCCAGGCGGTGGTCTTCTACCAGGGTGAGGAGATGGTCGGCGGCGGCTACATCGAACTCGACGGCCCTTCGGCGAACTGAAGGGCAAACGTGGACTTCAAGGACATCGTCCGCAAGGGCATAGAGGAGTACGCTCAGGAGCTGGGCAAGGCGCTGGACGGTCTGACGGCCGAGGAGCGGCGCTTCCAGCCTACCCCGACGTCGCACCACATAGACTTCGCCGTCTGGCACATGGCGCGCGTCGAGGACTACTACTTCAACGCCTTCGGGAAGCGCGTCGAGCAGCTTTGGGCGCGCGGAAACTGGCACGAGAAGCTGGGCCTGCCCAGGAAGGATACCGGCTACGGCTACTCGGTCGAAAAGGTGAAGGACCTGCCGCGGTTCGACCTTGCAGCCTTCCGTTCCTACATGGACGGAGTGCACAAGGAAGCCCTCGCGTACCTGGACGCACTCACGCAGGCTGACCTGGTCACATGCCCATGGCCGGAGCGCGAGCCTGGGTACACCGTCGGAGCGATCCTGGCGCACATCGTCGTGCATCAAAGCCGGCACATGGGCCAGGTGGAGTACCTGCGCGGCATCCAGCGGGGCTTCGGCGCCTAGCCGCCGATGACGCCCAGCCTTCAGACACCACCGCCGACATTCCACGAAGAGCAGTCCCTTTGGAACAGCGGCCACCGGCTGGTGGCGGGCCTTGACGAGGTGGGACGCGGCCCCATCGCCGGGCCGGTCGTGGCGGGCGTGGCCATCCTGCCGCAGCGCTTGGAGGGCGACTGGGCCGCCCTAGTCCGCGATAGCAAGCAGCTTACCGCGGCACAGCGCGAGGCGGTGTTGCCTCACCTAGAGGAAACCGCCGTCGGCCTCGCCGTGGGCGTCGGCTCCGTCGAGGAGATAGACGCGCTGGGCATCATGAACGCGACACGCTTGGCGATGCGCCGTGCGCTCGAAGCACTGACTGTCCGGCCCGACTTCCTGCTTCTGGACGCCTTTCCCCTCCCAGGCGTCGCGACCCCTCAGAAGGCCATCGTCCACGGTGACGCGCTGTGCCTGTCCATCGCGGCGGCGTCCATCGCGGCCAAGGTGGCCCGCGACCGCATGATGGTGGAGCTAGACGGAGAGTACCCCGGCTATGGCTTTGCCTCCCACAAGGGCTACGCCTCCTCCGACCACCTGGCGCGGCTGCGGGAGTTGGGGCCGTGCGCGATACACCGCTTCGGCTTCGAGCCGGTGAGGGGCTTCTGCGCGTCCTTGGGAATCACTCCGCGTCCAAAACTCCCTTCCCCCTTGAGGGGGGAAGGTCAGGATGGGGGTGAGGATGCTCGCGGGGAAGTGCTTCACCCCCACCTCAGTCCTCCCCCCTCGAGGGGGAGGAAGAAACAACGCCCCACCCACTCACCACTCCAATTCCCGTTGCTTTCAGACGCATGACCAGCCAGCGGACCGAACTGGGCAAACGCGGCGAGGCGCAAGCTGTCAAACACCTCAAGGCCATGGGCTACAAGGTGCTCCAGACCAACTATCGCGGCAGACGCGGCGAGATTGACGTGGTAGCCGAGAAGGGCAAAACGCTCGTCTTCATCGAGGTGCGCACCAAGGCCAGCACCGCCTTCGGCAGGCCGGAGGAGTCCATCTCCTCGGCCAAACGCGCGCATCTGGTAGCCACGGCACACCAGTACCTCCAGGAACACAACGCCGATGAGCGGGACTGGCGCATAGACCTCGTCGCAGTGGAGTACGGGCCGGACGGCCGTCTGGCGCGGCTCGACGTGTTGGAGCACGCCGTCGAAGGCTGACGTGCTACAATCTCAGCCGATTCCGCAGCTACCATGAGGGCAAGAATGCCGTGATTCACTTCGTCGCCGCGCAGGTCCACAGCCTCATCGAGGACATCCGGCTGTTGGAGACGTTCGTCACCGCGCCGCTGGGCCTATACTCGGACATCAAGATGCTGCGGGAGGCTCTGCCCCTGCCCGAGGCGGCGGACCTCTCCCCAGCGGAGACCCAAGAGCGGCGGACGGCCTTCCGCATGCACACCAAAGACGCATCCGGCCTGACGCTTGGCACTATCGGCCACCTATCAAAGTCCATGGACGCCCTGGAGGCCCTTTCGCCCGACACCATCGCGCCTATCAGCCATGAGTGGGTGAAGCGGGCGCGCATGGTGCTGTCGCGGGCCGAAGAGAAGGTCGGGGCCGACCTGCGGGCCGCCACCGCAGCCAAGGTCAGGGGCCTGTACGTCATCGTGGGGCCGGACGCCACCAACGGGCGCCCGGTCGCCGATGTGGCCACCGCCGCGCTCAGGGGGGGTGCCAGGGTACTACAGCTGCGCGACAAAGCCGGCGACAAAGGCCAGGTGCTCGCCACCGCCAAGAAGCTCAAGGCGCTGTGCAACGAGCACGAAGCGCTGTTCATCATGAACGACGACGTCGACCTCGCGGCACTGTCCGACGCCCACGGGCTGCACGTCGGCCAGGGCGACCTGCCGGTGCAGGGCGCGCGCCGCCTCCTCATCCTCAGACAACTCGTGGGGCGCTCCAACAACACGCTGGAGGAGGCGCTTCAGTCCCAGGCCGACGGCGCCGATTACATCGCGATCGGGGCCGTGTTCCCCACCCAGACGATGGGCAAGGCTCAGCGCAAGACCGTTGGTGTGGAGACGATACGGAAAGCGAAAGATGTCCTGTCGCCGCCAGTGGTCGCCATCGGCGGCATCAACGCGTCCAACATCGCCGAGGTCGCCCGCGCGGGCGCCGACTGTGTCTGTGTCGTCAGCGCGGTCACTACGGCTAGGGACCCGGAGGCCGCCGCACGCCAACTCGTCACCGCTATCGAGTCGGCCAAGAAGTAGCCTATTTCCATGGCAGCCAAGTCCGCCATCCGCCAGCCCGGAGCCCTCAAGGCCCGCGTCAAGTCTCTGGGTGAGGACGCCCTAGCCAGCTTCTCGGCGACCCACAAGGCCCGCGAGGGCGCGCTGCGCCTGTCGAGGGACATGATCCGCCGCTCCGCCGAGTCTATCCGCGCGACCCACCGCGGCGAGTTCGCCAACGCCCGCGCCCTGGTGGAGGAGGCGGCCAGGCTGTCGGCGGAGCTGGAGCGCGTGCTGGAAAAGCAGCCCGGAGTCTATTTCGCGGGGTTCGTTGAGGACGCCCAGAAGGAGTATGCCGAGGCGAGCCTGACCCTGGCCATCATCGAGGGGTCGCCGCTGCCCGGCCGCCAGGACTTGGGCGTAGGCGCGGCCCCGTACATGAACGGGCTGGCCGAGGCGATGGGCGAGATGCGGCGGTATATCCTCGACGCGCTGCGCAGGGGCGACTTCTCCCGCTGCGAAGACCTGCTCGACCTCATGGACGAGGCGTACACACTCCTGGTTTCCATGGACTTCCCCGACGCCGTGACCGGTGGGCTGCGGCGCAACACCGACATGGTTCGCGGCGTGCTGGAACGCACGCGAGGCGACCTGACCTTCGCGCTGCGCCAGGAGCGCCTGGAGCGCAAGCTGGAGCGGTTCCAAGACGCGCTCCCCGGGGCTAGACGGCGCGGCCCTTCCAAGGCTAGGCAATCTAAGTCATAGACACCCCCGCCTTGCGTTGGGCGGCGTGGTGTGCGATAGTTTGCCAGGATCGACAACCCCCAATCTAAATCAAGCCTCCTGAATGGGAGGCTTTTTTGTGGAGGTGCCTGTGGCTTCGCTCCTCGTCGCCATCATCGCTGCCATCGTGGCCCTGGGCTTCGCCGCCGTCCTGGCCATGAACGTCCTGCGCAAGGACAAGGGCAACGAGACCATCCAGTTCATCGGACGCGCCATCCAGGAAGGCGCGATGGCCTTCCTGTCGCGCGAGTACCGCATCCTGTCATTCTTCGTCGCGGCAGTCTTCGTCATCCTGGCCCTGTTCATCGACTACGACATCCTGGACAAGCTCGGCACCGACCGCACGCTGCCGGCCACGGGCATCGCCTATGTGGCCGGCGCCTTCGGCTCGGCCATTGTGGGCTTCATCGGCATGAGCATCGCCATCCGCGCCAACACGCGGACGGCGGTGGCCGCGCAAAAAGGCCTTAACCCGGCGCTGCGCATCGCCTTCAACAGCGGCACCGTCATGGGTATCAGCGTCGTCGGCGTCGGCCTGCTTGGCGTCACCCTGGTGTACTGGGTCTTCAAGGACACCAACATTGTCGCGGGCTTCGGCATGGGCGCCTCGTCCATCGCGCTGTTCGCACGTGTGGGCGGCGGCATCTACACCAAGGCTGCCGACGTTGGCGCCGACCTGGTGGGTAAGGTGGAGAAGGGCATTCCCGAGGACGACCCGCGCAACCCCGCCGTCGTCGCCGACAACGTGGGCGACAACGTCGGCGACGTGGCCGGCATGGGCGCCGACCTGTACGAGTCCTACGTCGGCTCCATCATCGCGGCCATGTCCCTGGCCGCAGCGGGTGCGGCCTTCTTCCTCATGGGCGACATCAGCGACACCAGGGCCAACTTCGACAACAGCCTCTACCTCCTGCCCGTCCTGGTCGCGGCAGCCGGCATCTTCTCGTCCATCCTCGGCTCGTTCCTCGTGCGCACCAAAGAAGGCGCCAGCATGGGCAAGCTCCTTTGGGCGCTGCGCACCGGCATCCTGTCCTCAGGCGCGCTCATCCTCGTGGCAACGGGCATCAGTGTGGCGGCCCTCGACCTCGACTTCAACCTGTTCTGGGTCGTGGTGGTGGGCCTGATAGCCGGGCAAATCATCGCCACATCCTCTGAGGTCTATACCTCCTACGAGTACAAGTTCACCAAGAACGTGGCCAAACAGTCGGAGACCGGGCCGGCGACGGTTATCATCGGCGGCCTCGCCCTCGGTATGATGAGCACCCTGGTGCCCGTCGTGTCGGTCGTCGTAGCCATGTGGTTCTGCAACTGGCTGGGCGGCGTGTACGGTGTCGCGCTGGCGGCCGTGGGCATGCTGTCCACCCTGGGCATCACCCTGGCCACCGACGCCTACGGCCCCGTCGCCGACAACGCGGGCGGCATCGCCGAGCAGGCCCACCTCGACCCGAAGGTGCGCGAGCGCACCGACGCCCTCGACTCTCTCGGCAACACCACCGCGGCCACCGGCAAGGGCTTCGCCATCGGCTCGGCGGTGCTCACGGCCCTGGCCCTCATCTTCGCCTACTCCCAGGTCACCGGCGTGGACGTCTTCAACCTGCGCGACAACGATGTCATCCTGGGCCTGCTGGTCGGCGCTGCCATGCCCTTCCTGTTCTCGGCGCTGACGATGCAGGCGGTGGGCCGCGCGGCCTACTCCATGGTCTTGGAGGTGCGGCGCCAGTTCAAGGAGATTCCCGGCCTGATGGAGGGCACTGGCAAGGCGGACTACGCGCGTGCGGTAGATATCAGTACCCGGGGAGCGCTCCGCGAGATGGTCCTGCCCGGCCTGCTGGCCATCGCCGCCCCCATCGCCGTCGGCGCTGTCCTCGGGCCGGGAGCGCTGGCCGGCCTGCTCATGGGCGCCACTGCCACAGGCTTCCTACTGGCTGTCATGATGGCCAACGCGGGCGGCGCCTGGGACAACGCCAAGAAGTACATCGAGGCTGGCAACCTTGGCGGCAAGCGCTCCCCCGCTCACCAGGCGGCCGTCGTCGGCGACACCGTCGGCGACCCCTTCAAGGACACGTCCGGCCCGTCCATCAACATCCTCATCAAGCTCATGGCCATCGTCGCCCTCGTCTTCGGCCCCCTGTTCTTGTAGAAAAAACGCTGCCAGGGAGGCATGTAGGGGCGGGTTCGAACCCGCCCCTACCCTTTGGGCGCCGATTGGCTTTGACTTTTGCCCGAACGCTTGGTAGCTTTGAGCAATCATCCCCATTCACTTTGAGCGAGGCATCACCACAACCGTGACGGAACTCAAGGCATCGGCCAACCTGGACGAACTGGCATCCCTCTGCAAGCGCAGGGGGTTCATCTTCCAGAGCAGCGAGATCTACGGCGGCCTGGCGAGCACGTGGGACTACGGCCCGCTCGGCGTGGAGTTGAAGCGCAACATCAAGGAGTCGTGGTGGCGGCGCTTCGTGTGGGAGCGGGACGACATGGTCGGCCTCGACGCTGCCATCCTCATGCACCCCGACGCCTGGCGTGCCAGCGGCCACGTCGAGGCCTTCCACGACCCCCTGGTCGAGTGCAGGAACTGCCACCAGCGGTTCCGGGCCGACCACCTCGCCGGGCCCAAGTGCCTCTCCTGCTGCGCCACCGACAGCTTCACCGAAGCCCGCCAATTCAACCTCATGCTCAAGACCTTCCTCGGCCCCGTCGAGGACTCGGCCTCCATCGCCTACCTCCGGCCCGAGACGGCCCAGGGCATCTTCGTCAACTTCGAGAACGTCCAGACCACCACGCGCCGCAAGCTGCCCTTCGGCATCGCCCAGCTCGGCAAGGCCTTCCGTAACGAGATCACCACGGGCAACTTCATCTTCCGAACCCGCGAGTTCGAGATGATGGAGATCGAGTACTTCGTCCGGCCAGGCGAGGACGAGGAGTGCCACAAGCGCTGGCTCGACGACTGCATGGGCTGGTACACCGGCCTCGGCATCCGCAAGGAGAACCTCCGCATCCGCCAGCATGACCCGAAGGAGCTGGCCCATTACGCCAAGGCGACCTACGACATCGAGTACCGCTTCCCCTGGGGCTGGGGCGAGATCCAGGGCATCGCCAACCGCACCGACTTCGACCTGAAGGCCCACGCCACCAAGAGCGGCAAGGCGCTGGCCTACTTCGACGAGGAGAAGAAGGAGCACGTCGTGCCCTATGTCATCGAGCCGTCGGCGGGCGTGGACCGCGCGGTGATGGCGTTCCTGCTCGACGCCTACGCCGAGGAGGAGGCGCCCACCGCCGACGGCAAGACCGAGAAGCGCGTGGTGCTGCGGCTGCATCCGGCGCTGGCGCCGGTCAAGGTGGCCGTGCTGCCCTTGAGCCGCAACGAGCGGCTGGCCCCGCTGGCGCGCGAGGTGTTCGCCAAGGTGCGCTCGTCGGGCGCGGTGGACGGCTTCGTCCAGTACGACGACGCCCAGAGCATCGGGCGGCGCTACCGGCGACAGGACGAGGTCGGCACGCCGCTCTGCGTAACCGTGGACTTCGAGTCGCTGGACGACAGGGCCGTCACCATCCGTGAGCGCGACTCGATGAAGCAGGACCGCGTGCCCATCGAGCGGCTGCCGGAGGAACTGGCCAAGCGGCTGAAGCGGGCGTAGCACAATGGCACCGGAGCAAGCTACGGGCCAGACATGGGTCAACCTGCGTGTCTTCGGGCCACAGGGCAGCGCCGAGGTGCGAGCGCTGGCCGACACCGGCGCCACGTTCACGAAGGTGCCCCACCAGGCGGCAGAAGAAGCGGGTCTGCAAACTGAGTATGAGGTGCCGGCAGAGATGGCGGACGGCCGCACCATCAAGCGGTCTCTGGACTTAGCGGAGCTACAGATCGAGGGTATGCGCAGACCGGTGCTGGTCTCAGTGGCGGAGAACGGCCAGACGGCCATGGTAGGCTACACGACCTTGGAAACCGTCGGCTTCAAGGTCAACCCAGTCACCCATCGGCTTGAGCTAGCACCCGCCATCGAGTATTAGGACGGCCACGAGCAGCTCACCATCGAGCCCGACACGCTGAGGATAATGAGCTCCTAGGGGACAGCCTCACCCTCGCCCCGACGAAGTCGGGACAGGCCTCTCCCCTGCGGGGGAGAGGGGTAGTCTGACCCCTCGCCCGCCTACGGGAGAGGGCATTGGCCACGCCGGGCGTGGTCAATGGGTGAGGGCTAGCGCCGTGTGGTTGTCGGCGGTGCCTTCCCTCTGTACCATGTACCACCAATCAACCATCCCACAGGAGGAAGCATCGTGGCGAAGATCGAAGCGAAGCTGCAACAGATGGGCCTGGCGCTGCCGGCGCCGCTCAAGCCCCCCGCGGGGCTCAAGGTGCCCATCGCGATGGTCAAGATCACCGGCACCCATGCGTACGTTTCGGGCCACGCGCCCCTGGCGGCCGACGGCTCCCTGGCCAACCCAAAAGGCAAGGTCGGCGGCGAACTCACCGTCGAGCAGGGCTACCAGGCCGCGCGGCTGACCGCGCTGGCGATGCTGGCCAGCCTCAAGCGCGAGTTGGGCGACCTGGACCGCGTGACCAACTGGCTCAAAGTGCTCGGCATGGTCAACGTCGCCCCCACCTTCAACGAGACGCCCCGCGTCATCAACGGCTTCTCCGACCTCATCGTCGAGCTTTACGGAAAGGAGCGCGGGCTGCACACCCGTTCGGCCGTCGGCATGGCTGCCCTACCCTTCAACATCCCCGTCGAGATCGAGGCCGAGGTGGAGATCAGCAAGTAGGCTGGGACTTGCAGGAGTCCTAAGTCGGCCTCAAGCTGCCTAACTTCCTTCTTGCGTTGCAGCAGCTTCTGGAACGACTCTATCGAGATGAATCGAAGTTCGCTTCGTATCTCGTGGAACGTCCCGTTTAACAGTGTTTGTACCTTGGGCCGCTCGCTATCGGAGGCAACCACGAAATACGGCTGTTCCAAATGTCGTACGCGTGCTTGAGCTTTCCAATCGCGTGGTAGAGATCGCCACTTACCTGAACTTCAAAAGCGAAGGTCGGCACTGAACGCTCAACCCGGTTCCAGACTGCGTCCAAGCGTTCGCCATCTATCTTGTATTCCTTCTCCGCAACGTAACGCTGGATACGCCCTGCCTCCACCAGCGCTTCAACGAGTTCGTCATGGGTAGTCAGACCAGTTCTAGTGGAACGTGGCCCAACATCGGTAATCCCAAAGCCTCTAACGACCTCGATAGCCATCGGCTCCGCAACGATCTGGAACCCCCCGCGAGCCAGCAAGCTCAAGTCTTGTGAACTGATCTTGCTCTCCTCCCACTTGTCCGAAGGCAACAGGTAGTCTATGTCGAACTCGAACCTTAGCGGCCACCGCACAGCATTCGTCTGCACCTCGTCAGGCCAAAGGGGGCGGTCTTGACGAAACTTGCGCCGGATGGTGCCGAAGCCTACTACGTCCCCTATTTTGGTCACGTAGAACAGCAGCCGGTCTTCGGCAGTGAGCGAGCTCCACATGACACTGGGCCTTCCCGAGTCCTTGAGCCCCCAGATGTTGCCGAGGCTAAAGGACGTGTCCCAGTTCTCTTTCGGCCCTACCGCTAGCCACCATCGAGTCATAATCCCTACCTCCGGCATGCGAGGGCCAATTATAGACGTAAGGTGGAGAACCCGCTTGCAAGGCCGTGCTTGACACTCATCCGTTAGCGGAGTATGGCCCAGGGCCATTTTTCTCTAGGAGGGAATCATGGGACTGGACATCGGCATCATCTCGATTCGGTATCTTGACCGCCCTGACGGCTGGGCATATGAGTTTGCTAAGGAATTAGCTCTCGAAGCCCGCGTCAACGGCTACATGGCAGGTGAAGAAACAACTGGGGGGGCATTTACTCAGCCCCAAGCGCTCCGCATGCTTGCCAGGTTCGCCGGAGAGAAGCACCTGGACGATGTCGACAAGGCGGACGTCCTAGACTGGGTGGAGCCATTGCCATGGGATGGATGGGACGATGATTTGCCAACCGACTTAGCAGATGACGAGGATGAGTACGACACACCCATGGACTATCATGAAGCAACGGGCGTCGGCGTCATCGAGCTTCATTTCAACTGGTAGAATCTTCAACAGCCGCTATGCGCATCGTCCATTTCTCGGATGTCCACATCGGGGTCGAGAGCTACGGCAGGGTTGACCCGGAGACGGGGCTGTCCTCGCGCCTCGGCGACTTTTTGCGCAGCTTCGACGAGGTGGTGGACTACGCCATCGAGTCCCACGCCGACCTGGCGCTGTTCTGCGGCGACGCCTACAAGAGCCGCGACCCGTCCCAGACCCACCAACGCGAGTTCGCCAAGCGCATCGCCAGGCTGTCGGAGGCCGGCGTCCCCGTCTTCCTCGTCGAGGGGAACCACGACATCCCCAACGTCCTGAGCCGCGCCACCGCACTCGACATCTTCCGGACGCTGCGGGTGCCGAACGTTTATGTCGGCTCCACCGTGGACGTGCAGACCGTCGCCACGCCCAGCGGGCCGCTCCAGGTGCTGGCGGTGCCGTGGGTGCGGCGCGGCGCGTTCCTCTCTCGTGACGACATGCGCGGCCTCAACCCCGACCAGGTCAACGAGGCCATCCAGGAGCGGCTCACGGCGGCCATCCGCCTGCGCGCCGAGCAGCTCGACCCGAAGGTCCCGGCGGTCCTGGCGGGCCACGTCGCCATCAGCGAGGCCAAGCTCGGCTCCGAGCAGTCCATGATGCTGGGCCGAGACCACGTCCTGCTCCGCAGCAGCGTCGCCCTGCCGCAGCTCGAGTACGTGGCCCTGGGGCACGTCCACCGCCACCAAATCCTCGGACGCGACCCGCTCGTAGTCTATTCAGGGGCGCTGGAGCGCGTGGACTTCGGCGAGGAGAAGGACGAGAAGGGGTTCTACGTGGTGGAGCTCGACCCGGCCAAGCCAGCTGGCTCTCGGCTGCGGTACTTCCAGTTCCAGCCGGTGAACGCACGGGCGATGCTGACGGTCGCGGTGGAGATTGAGCCGGGCGACGAAGACCCGACCGCCACCGTGCTCAAAGCCATCGGCCGCCACCACGTCGAGGGCGCCATCGTCCGCGTGCGCATCCGCGTGCCTGGCGCGCTGGAGGGGCATCTACGGGACGCGGACATCCGGCAGGCGCTGGCGGGCGCGCAGTACGTGGCGGCGGTCTCCAAGGAGATCATCGAGGTCGTACGGGCGCGGCTGGGCCAACCGTACTCCAAGAGCCTCAGCCCGCAGGAGGCGCTGAAGGCGTACCTGGAGGCGAAGAATGTGGCGAAGGACCGCTCCGAGGTGCTGATGCGCCGGGCGCAGCAGCTTATGGAAGAGAACGCGCTGCCGCACGAATCCTGACGGCGCACTTTCGCATCGAAGTGTGCGATGATTCCGAATAGAGGTGGCGGCATGGGGATATTGGCGACTGTCCCAGACACCGTAGCCGGTGGCGAGCGCCGAGGGTTACCTCCCAGGACGAGGCGGGCCTTGATGGTGCCGACTACGGCCCTCGTGATCGCGTCGCTGCTCCTCTTCGCCGCATGCGGCAGCAAAGCACCCGCCTATCCGACTCTCACCGCCGCTCCCGCGGGGGCCAGTGACACGGCGGAGACTGCTCCCGACTTCGAAATCACCCTCTTCCAGAGCGCCAGCCACACCGCGGGCGAGACGTTGCGCCTCTCCGACCTCAAGGGCAAGGCCGTGGTCGTGAACTTCTGGTACCCATCGTGCCCGCCGTGCCGCGTCGAGATGCCCGACTTCGAGGCCGCCTTCCAGAAGTACAAGGGCCAGGACGTCGAGTTCGTCGCCATCCAGGCGCTGGGGCTGGATACGGTGCAGAACGGCCAGGACTTCGTGACCGAGTTCGGCCTCAGCTACGCCATCGGCCCCGACACCGACAGCAGTATCCTCGTGGACTACGATGTCAGCGGCTTCCCCTCCACCGTGTTCCTGGACAAAGACCACCGCATCGTGCGCCACTGGACGGGCGCGCTGAACGCCGCCAAGCTGGACGAACTCGTGCAGGAAGTCCTGAACGCGTCGTCCTGAACTGACGCTCCTCCAACGCAAGGGGCGTTTCTTGTCATGCTGGAGCGAAGCGAAGCATCTCAGGGTGGGGCGGCGATGGAGAGATCCTTCTCTTCGTTCAGGATGACAGTACTGTAGGTCTCCCGCTGCTGGGGCTGTTGCATTTCCCCCGCCCCTGGCGCTGCCCCTGCCCTAGCGTGTACGCTGTCCTGCCAACATGACAGCCGGAGACATCTTCTTCCTCATCGTGCACTGGCTCCACGTCGTGGCCGCGGCCGCGTGGGTCGGCGGCAGCCTGTTCTATCTTCTCGCGCTCCGGCCGGCCGCACGGAGGCAGCCCGAAGCCGCTGGGCTGGTGCGGAGCGCCGTCGGCACCGAGTTCCGCATTCTCGTGGACGCCTCCATCATCGTCCTGGTGGTCACCGGCGCCGTCATCGCCTTCAACCGGCTGACCAACGAGGCGGCAACGCCCGCCTACGGCATCACCCTGGGCCTCAAGGTAGCCCTGTCACTGTGGACGTTCATGCAGGTCTGGGCCGAGCGGCGAAAGCTCGGGTCCATCGCGCCGTACCGCGGGCCGGAGCGGGCGGCCCCAACAGGTTGGCGGCGGCTCGGAGAGGTGTTCTCGGGCTACAACGGCGTCATCGTCGTCGGCATCGTTGTCTTCCTGCTCTCCGACCTTATGAAGTTCCTGTACGAGAAGGCCCTCGTCTGAGGGTGCATTGACGCGGTTGGAGCGGGGTATAATGGGGGCGTCGGATAGACCACGGTTGCGGAGGGTTGGAATCTAGATGCGCCGGGGCCTGATGGATATCCTCGCCTGCCCCATGTGCAAGGGGCCGCTCGTCCTCACGGTGTCCAAGGAGGACGAGCATGGGGTGTTGGAAGGCAACCTCCGCTGCGAGGCGTGCAAGATAGACTACCCTATCGAGGAAGCCATCCCCAACATGCTTCCGCCGGCCCTGCGGTCATAGCGGCTGCCTGACGCCCACGCCCCTCGGTTCCCGCAGCTTCGCCAACAACGCTGACACCGTCGCCTTCAACTCCGGGTGGACCACGTCCGGCGCGATCTCCACCAGCGGCACCAATACGAACGCCCGCTGGTGCATGCGCGGATGCGGAATCGTCAACTCCGGCGTTTCCATGACCAGGCCGTCGTAGAGCAGGATGTCAATGTCCAGCGTCCTCGGGCCGCCAACGACGGTGCGCTGCCTGCCATATTTGGCCTCGATGCCTCGCACCGTGTCCAACAGCTCCCACGGGTCAAGCCTGGTGACGATGTGGCAGACGGCGTTGAGGAAGAGCGGCTGGTCGGTGATGCCCACCGGCTCGGTCTCGTAGGCCGACGAGGCTGTCGCCTTCTCAGAGATGGCGGCAAGCTCCCGCACAGCGGCGCGCAGATAGCCCAGCCGGTCGCCCATATTGGAACCAAGGCCGAGGTAGGCGTCATGGCGCATCGGGTTTCCAGCCGCGGACGATGGCGTCGCTCATGCGGGACACCCGCACCATCTCCTTGACGTCATGCACCCGGACGATGTCGGCCCCTTTGGCGATAGACAGCGCCACCGTGGCGGCGGTTCCCTCCACGCGCTCCTCACGCGGCAGGCCGAGGACGAGGCCGATGGTGGACTTGCGGGACATTCCGATGAGCAGCGGCCTGCCCAACGCCTGAAACTCGTCCAACCGCCTCAGGATCTCCAGGTTGTGCTGAGCGGTCTTGCCGAAGCCCATGCCTGGGTCGAGGATGATGTTCTCCCGGGCCACGCCCGCAGCCACGGCTGCATCCGCCAGGCACCGCAGCACCTTGATAATCTCGTTCACGACGTCACCGTCGTAGCGCGTGTGGTCCTGGTTATGCATGAGCACCACGGGCACGCCCGCGCGGGCGGCGACGGTGGCCATGTCGGGGTCGCGCTGCAAGGCCCACACATCATTGACGAGCGCCGCGCCGGCCTTGAGCGCGCGCTCGGCTACACGGGCCTTGTACGTGTCTACGCTGATGGGTACCTTGAGCACGGGCTTCAGCGCCTCGATGACGGGGATGACGCGGGCCAACTCCTCATCGACGGAGACTGGCTTGGTGCCTTCATACACATAGGGCGGCCGTGTGGACTCGCCGCCCACGTCCACGATGTCAGCGCCTGACTCCTGGAACCGGAGGGCCTGCCGCACCGCTGCGTCCACGTCGCCGCCGGTGCCGTCGCCGGAGAACGAGTCGGGCGTCACATTGATGACACCCATCACGTAGGTCTTCACGCCCCACACGAAGGGGATCTCACCTATGTTCGTCGTTCCTTTCACATAGTCCCCCGTACGTTCGCCAAGCCGCTTCGCCTTGCGGCCTGATGCCATATTTGCTACCTTTGGCAGGGTAATTATTCCACGGCACCGGAAGCGAGTCCAAACATGGTCGTCCGCAAACAGATTGACCGAAGGCAAGACGAGCTGCTCAAGATGCGGGAGCGCGCCAAGCAAGGCGGCGGCGCGGAGCGCATCGAGGCGCAGCACAAGCGCAAGAAGAAGATCGCGCGGGAGCGCATCGCCGCCTTCCTCGACAAGGGCTCTTTCCAAGAGCTCGACCAGTTCGTGCAGCACCGCTCCACCGACTTCGGCCTGGCGGATGAACACTACCTCGGTGATGCGGTGGTGACCGGACACGGCAAGGCCAACGGACGGCTGGTCTTTGTCTATGCACAGGACTTCACCGTCTTCGGCGGCTCGCTGTCCGAGGTCTCGGCCCAGAAGATATGCAAGGTCATGGACCTGGGTATGCAAACCGGCGCGCCTGTCGTCGGCCTTATCGACTCGGGCGGGGCACGCATCCAGGAGGGTATAGACAGCCTGGCCGGCTACGGCGACATCTTCCTGCGCAACACCCGCGCCTCCGGCGTCATACCTCAAATCTCGGCCATCCTTGGCCCGGCGGCGGGCGGCGCGACCTACTCCCCTGCCCTCACCGACTTTGTCTTCATGGTGGGTGGCGTCGGCCAGATGTACATCACCGGCCCCGATGTCATCAAGGCCGTCACCGGCGAAGAGGTCACCCACGAAGACCTCGGTGGCGCCTTTGCCCACGCCTCTAGGAGCGGCGTCTCCCATTTCAGCCACTCCAATGAGGAGGACTGCATCAAAGAGATACGGCGGTTGCTGTCCTTCCTCCCGCAGAACAACACCGAGGAGGCACCGCGCCAGCCCTTCCTCGACGACCCGGAGACCACCGACCCCGAGTTGGGGCGCGTCGTCCCCGATAACCCGAACCAACCCTACAACATGCAGGAAATCATCAAGCGCGTCGTGGACGAGGGCGACTTCCTCGAGGTCCAGAAGGACTTCGCCCGCAACATCATCGTCGGCTTCGGACGCATCGCCGGCGGCGCGGTCGGCATCGTGGGCAACCAGCCTGACCACATGGCGGGCGTCCTCGACATCAACGCCTCGGTCAAGGCGGCGCGGTTCGTTCGCTTCTGTGACGCCTTCAACATCCCTCTGCTGACCTTCGTGGACGTGCCGGGCTTCATGCCAGGGACGGCCCAGGAGCACGGCGGCATCATCCGGCACGGGGCCAAGCTCATCTATGCCTACGCCGAGGCGACCGTGCCCAAGATCAGCCTCCTCACGCGCAAGGCCTACGGCGGAGCCTATCTGGTTATGGGCAGCAAGAGCCTGCGCGGCGATATCAACCTCGCATGGCCCTCCGCGGAGCTGGCCGTCATGGGCGCCGAAGGCGCCGTCAACGTCATCCACCGTAATGAGATCCGCGCAGCGGACGACCCCGAGAAGCTGCGCGCCAAGCTCATCGAGGAGTACCGCGAGCGGCTGATGAACCCATATGTCGCAGCGGGCCGTGGCTTGGTGGACGACGTCATCCTGCCGGCAGAGACGCGGCCCAAAGTCATCCGTGCCCTCGACATGCTGCGGAATAAGCGCGAGGTGCTCCCGCCTAAGAAACACGGGAGCATCCCCCTTTGAACGGCCCCAGCACCGATGGGAGGCCCCCATCCAAGAAAATCATGGCCATCCTGGCCGCGGTCGAGGCATACCTGGAAGCAGAACCTCCCGCCAAGTCCTTCGCCCCAGACGCTGATATGTTGCCATTGAGAGGATGGAGGTCAGCGGCGTGGGAGCCGATGCGACGCGAGACGGTGCCACACAGCGTGCACGTCCCCTCCTGTCGCCCAGGCGCATGGCGGCGCGTCTCGTGGACCCCGATGCGGCAGGCATTCCCGCACACTCCGGCCGAGTGACAGCACTGCCTCAATCACATTCATATAATCCATCACAGCGAGTCTCATGGCGAAGAACCCGGTCAAAATAAGCGACACGACCTTCCGCGACGCCCACCAGAGCAACCTGGCCACCCGTCTGCGCATCGAGGACATGGCGCCCATCGCCCCCGAGATGGACGCCATAGGTTTCTACTCCATGGAGGTCTGGGGCGGCGCGACGTTCGACGTGACGACGCGCTATCTGGGCGAAGACCCGTGGAAGCGGCTGCGCACCCTCCGGCAACTCATGCCCCACACCAAGCTCTCGATGCTCCTGCGGGGCCAGTCGCTGGTCGGCTACCGCACCTACGCTGACGATGTCGTGAACGCGTTCGTGCAACACTCCGCCGAGGCGGGCATAGACATTTTCCGCGTGTTTGACGCCCTCAACGATGAATGGAACCTGGACACGGCCGCCAAGGCCGTCGTCAAGTCCGGCAAGCACCTCCAGATGGCCATCTGCTACTCGGTGACCGAGAGCGGCCGGCTGGGCGGCCCCATCTTCAACCTGGACTACTACCTGGCCAAGGCAAGGCAGTTCCAGGGCATCGGCGCACACAGCATCGCCATCAAGGACATGGCCGGCCTCCTGGCGCCGTACGACGCCTACGAACTGGTGAAGGCCCTCAAGGGCGAACTCAAGGTACCGCTCCAACTCCACACCCACTACACTAGCGGCATGGCCTCGATGTCGGTCCTCAAGGCCATCGAGGCTGGCGTGGACATCGTGGACACCTGCCTCTCGCCGCTGGCGCTGCGCACTGCCCAGCCCGCCATCGAGCCGCTTGTGGTCAGCCTCTCGGGCACCGACCGCGACTGCGGCCTCGATTTCCAGAGACTACTGAAGCTGGCCGACTACCTGGAAACCATCCTCCCAAAGTACAAGCCGTTCATGGAGAGCCCCCGCGCTGCTGTGATAGACCCGCGGGTGCTCACCCACCAGATTCCTGGCGGCATGACCAGCAACCTCGTATCGCAGCTCAAGGAGGCCGATGCCCTCGACCGCCTGGATGATGTGCTGCGCGAGATCCCGAAGACCCGCAAAGACCTGGGCTACCCGCCCCTGGTCACTCCAACCAGCCAGATGGTCGGCTCCCAGTCGGTGAGCAATGTCCTCTTCGGGCGGTACAAGATGGTCTCCGGCCAAGTCAAGGACTACGTATACGGCCTGTACGGACGCCCGCCCGCTCCCGTTGACGCCGTGGTGGTCAACGTCGCCCTCAAAGGCTATCCCAAGGGCGAGAAGCCTATGACACAGAAGCCCGCGAGCCTTTTGGAGCCAGAGTTGGAAAAGGCCAAGGCCGCGGTCAAAGACATCTCATCTGACCTAGACGACGTCCTCATCTATGCCCTCTACCCCACCACCGGAATGAAGTTCTTGCGCATCAAACACGGCCTTGAGCCGATGCCTGATGACATGAAACCGCAGCCCAAGGCCACGCCCATTGCTCCACCAGTGGCTGCCACTGCACTTCCGCCTGCCAAAGCAGAAGCGCCTGCTCTGGCCACGCCTGCTCCAAGTCCGAGCGCTCGCACCTTCAACGTCTTCGTGGAGGGCGAGTACTATGAGGTCGTCGTTGACCCCGTCGTAGGCGGCTCCGCCAGCAAGCCGTCGGTGGCGCGCAGGCCCAACCAGATGGCGAACGCTACTGAAGACATCGTTATGGCCGCTCCCATGCCCGGCCTGCTGCTGCGCTACCTGGTGCAGGAGGGTGCCAAGGTCAAACCGGGTGACCCCGTTGCAGTGATGGAGGCCATGAAGATGGAAAATACCTTACCGGCGACCGTCAGCGGCACCATCAAGGCGTTGCCGCTGAAACCTGGCGCATCCGTCAGGAAGGGCGACGTTCTGGTTATGATTGCACCTTGATTTTGGGAGCCTGAACACATTGAAGCGGAAAGGAGCCGACGTTGGTTGACCGCAAGGCTATCGAGGAGGCCCAGGCCCATTTTGGGAAAGTCCTCGAACAGCAACTCGAACGGGTCGAACGCCTGAAGAAAGAGGGCGACTGGACCGACTACTCCAAGATTTCGCCCATCATCATCGGCATCATCGGCGGCGACGGCATAGGGCCGACCATAACCGCTGAATCCCAACGAGTACTAGAATACCTGCTCCGCGACCAAGTGAAGCGCGGCAAGATCCAATTCAAGGTTGTCGAGGGCCTCACCATCGAGAACCGAGCGGCCAAGATGAAGGCCATCCCCGAAGACGTCCTGGCGGAGATCAAGAAATGCCACGTCACTCTCAAAGGGCCGACCCACACGCCAGAACAGGGCGACGGCTGGCCCAACATCGAGAGCGCCAACGTGGCCATGCGCAAAGAGCTCGACCTATTCGCGAACATCCGCCCCGTCCGCGTCCCCAGCCAGAACATCGATTGGACATTCTTCCGCGAGAACACGGAGGACCTGTATGCCGTGGGCAGCCAGGGCATCAACGTCACAACCGACCTGGCGGTGGACTTCCGTGTCATCACCACCCAGGGCTGCGAGCGCATCATCGACGCCGCTTTCGCCCACGCCAAGCGCACCGGCAAGAAGAAGGTGACGGCCGTCACCAAAGCCAACATCGTGAAGACCACCGACGGCAAGTTCTTGGACATCATGCGCAAGATCGCGGGCAGATACGCCGGTATCGAGTGGGACAGCTGGTACATAGACATCATGACGGCCAAGCTGCTGGACATCAAACGCCGCAACCAGTTCCAGGTGCTTGTGCTGCCCAACCTCTACGGCGACATCCTTACCGACGAGGCGGCGGAGATCCAGGGTGGCGTGGGCACCGCAGGCAGCGCCAACGCCGGCAAGCGCTACGCCATGTTCGAGGCCATCCACGGCAGCGCGCCGCGCATGGTGCAGGAGGGCCGCGTCCAATACGCCGACCCCAGCTCCATGCTCCGCGCCAGCGCCATGCTTCTTGACCACATCCACTTCCCCGAACTCGGCAGCCGTTTGAACAAGGCCCTGGACGTTTGCGGGCAGTATGAGAAGAAGGTCGTCATCACCGGCCGGAAAGAGGGCGCCACCTGCAAGCAGTTCGGCGACTACGTCATGGCCACCGTTGAGGACGCGAGCCTCGACAAGCGGTGGGACGCTTGCGTGAAGGCAAAGGGATAGAGACTTAATGCGGCTCAGAGAGCCCAGATATCGAGGAGAGTAGATACGTGCGAAAGAAAGTAACAGTTGTAGGCGCGGGCAACGTCGGCGCTACGGTGGCCCAGCGGGTCTTCGACAAGGGCTACGCCGACGTCGTGCTCGTGGACATCATCGAGGGCCTGCCGCAGGGCAAGGCGTTGGACATGCTGGAGTCGGGCCCGGTCCTGGGCACCGACGCCAAGGTCGTGGGCAGCAACGGTTACGACGAGACGGCGAACTCCGATGTCGTCGTCATCACCTCCGGCATCGCCCGCAAGCCCGGCATGAGCCGCGACGACCTGCTCCTGACCAACATGAAGATCGTCACCTCCGTCGTGACTGAGGTAGCCAAGCGCTCGCCCAACTCCGTCTTGCTGCCAGTGACCAACCCCCTCGACGCCATGGCGCAGCGGGCGTTCCAGGTGAGCAAGTTCCCAAAGAACCGCGTCGTGGGCATGGCGGGCATACTGGACACCGCGCGCTTCCGTACTTTCCTCGCCCAGGAGCTGAAGGTCTCGGTGGAGGTGGTCTCAGCCTGGGTGCTCGGCGGCCACGGCGATACTATGGTGCCCGTCGTCGGCTCCACCAACGTCGGCGGCGTCCCCGTCGCCAAGCTCATCCCAAAGGCGCGGCTGGACGAGATCGTGAAGCGGACGCAGAATGGCGGCGCCGAAATCGTGAACCTGCTCAAGACCGGCAGCGCCTACTACGCACCGTCTGCTGCGGTCGTCCAGATGGTCGAGTCCATCCTCCTTGACAAGAAACAGATACTACCCTGTACCGTTTATCTGGAGGGCGAATACGGCATCAAAGGCCTGTTCGTCGGTGTGCCCGTCAAGCTCGGCGCCGGCGGTGTTGACCAGGTGATTCAGTTCGACCTGACGTCCGAGGAGTCCGCCGCCCTCCAAAAGTCCGCCGCCGCGGTGGCGGAGCTGGTCGAGGTCATGAAGAAGGCAGGCTAGAGTGACCTTGTGGCTCCCATAGCCGCCAACAAGGCCGCCGAAAACGAAGGCCACCCGTTGGGTGGCCTTCGTTTTTCTCAAGCGTAAACGCTGCTTGCTACATCGGGAGCCTTTCAGTCCTTGCAGCCCCTTGACAGTTGGTAGTCATGGCAGCCTCCTCAGTTGGGCTACTGCGCCACGGCCACCTGGGAGACGAGCTTCTGCGTGGACATGATGTGTTTGTTCAGGCCGAGCGCCTTGGCGTCTATGCCCATCGCCAAGCCGATGAGCTGCGGCAGGTGGAGGATGGACAGGTCTATGGGCTTCCGCGCCTGCGCCGCCGCGGTGGGCTGGTAGCCGTCCAAGTTCAGGTGGCAGAGCGGGCACGGCGTCACCATCGCCGTCGCTCCCGCGTCCTTGGCCGACAGGGTATGGTTCGAAACCATCTTCATCGAAGCCTTCTCGTTGATAGTCAGGATGGGGAAGCCGCAGCACGCGGTCTTGCCCGGAAAGTCGGCCACCTCCGCGCCCACGACCTGGATGACCTGCTCCAAGGCGTCGCTCCGCTCCGGGTGCTCCTGGTAGCCCAGCACGGACGACGGCCGCACGATGTAGCACCCGTAGAAGGGCGCGATCTTGAGTCCCTTCAACGGACGGGTGACCCTGGCCCGCACCCGGTTCAGGCCAACCTCTTCCAGGAGTATCCACAGCAGGTGCTTCGGGTTCGCGGTGCCCTTGTATTCCAGGCCCTCCGGCGCCAGGTCGGCGTTGATGGACTTGAGGTAATCTGGGTCTTTGGTCAGCCGGTCGTTGGCCTGGGCCATGACGCCCTGGCAGGTGCTGCATATCGTCATCAGCGGGAGGCCCGTGCGTTCTGCCAGGGCGAAGTTCCGCGCGTTGAGTGTGTCGCCGAGGCGCCGATTCTTCTCCTGGAGCACACCCGCGCCGGTGCATGAAGCCGACTGCATCCCCTTGGTCTCCAGCTCGATGCCCAGCCGCGCGCAGACCTCTATCGTGGCGGAGTAGAGCTCCGGACACGCCCCGCGCGACACACACCCGGGATAGAAGGCGTACTTGACAGAACCCGTCATCGCTTGCTCTCGACCTTCTCGAAGATGCGGCGCACGTTCTCCGCGCCGGGGATGGCCTTATGGAAGATGGGCGGCCGCTTGCCTCTCATCTGGGCCTTGAGGCCCAGGGGGATGAGCTTGAGCATCTCCTTGACGTTCCAGATGCCGAATGTGCCGATGGGCAGGCGCAGTTCGTCCAGCGTCCCGCTGTGCTTGATCGAGCGGGCGAACGTCTCGGCGTGGCGTGCGCCGTTGGAGTTGTGGTAGCCGTTCTCGATGGCACGGTCGCGCAGGGCCATGATACGGCCCATGGGATCCACGCCCTTGGGGCAGACCTGGACGCACTGCATGCAGCGTGTGCAGTCCCACACGCCGCCGTACTGGACGAGCTTGCCCAGTCTGGACTTCTCGGCGTCGTCGCGCGGGTCGGCCACGAACCGGTAGGCCTTCGCCAGCGCCGCTGGGCCGAGGAAGTGTTTGTCCACCTCCAGCACAGTGCAGTCCGACACGCACGCGCCACACATGATGCACGCCATCACGCCCGCCAGGTGCAACATGTCCTCGTTGGGCGCGATGTACTCTTGCTGCGGGGGCACGCCCTGCGGCTGCAGCCACGGCTCCACCGCCCGGATCTTGTCCCAGAAAACGTTGAACTCCACCACCAGGTCTTTGATGATGGGCATGTTGCCCGCGGGTTCCACCGTGAGCTTCGTGCTGCCACGGTGCAGCAGGTCCCTTACCTTGGTCTTGCAGGCCAGAACGGCATGGCCGTTCACCCGCATGGCGCATGAGCCGCAGACGGCGCTGCGGCATGAACAGCGGAGCGCCAGCGTGCCGTCCACCTCCTCCCGCACCTTGATGAGACCGTCCAAGACCGTGTGCGTCTCGTCTATCTCAAGGTCATACTCCTGGTAGTACGGCGCGGGCTTGGCCGAGTCGGGGTCGTAGCGCCTGACGTTCAGCGTGACTTCCATCCGCCAGTCCTCTTCCTTCGACAAGTTCAGGGCGATAGGCTCAGGGCTAGTACGTCCTGGCCTGAGGCTTCCACTGGGTGATGACGACCGGCTTGTACGAGACCTTCGGTTCTTCCGGCGTCTTGGCGATCAGGATATGTTTGAGCCAGTTCTCGTCGTCCCGTTTGGGCATGTCGGTCCTGGTATGAGCGCCGCGGCTCTCTCTGCGTTCGAGGGCGCCGAGCACGATGGCCTCGGCACAGTCCAGCATGAACCCCAACTCCAGCGTGAAGATGAGATTGGTGTTGAAGGTCTTGCCCTTGTCGTGGACGATGACCTTCTCGTACCGCTGCTTCAGTTCGCGGACCTTGGCGAGCGCCGTCTCCATACCTTGCTGGTTGCGGAAGACCGCCAGGTGTTGGTTCATGGTCTGGCCCATCTCCAGGCGCACCTTGCCGAACATCTCGCCGGGGCCGTTGCGGTCGAGCAGGGCGCGGATGTGCTGCCGGTCGTTGTCCGCGGACGCGTCGGTCAGGTTCTTGTGCTTGGTGTACTTGGCCCGGTCGGATGCGTGGACGCCGGAGCGTCGGCCGAACACGAGCGTATCGAGGAGGGAGTTGGCGCCGAGCCGGTTGCCGCCGTGGACGCTGACGCAGGCCGTCTCGCCCGCCGCATACAGGCCGGGGACGGCCGTCTGGCCGTCCACATCAGTCAGGATGCCGCCCATCTGGTAGTGCATCCCCGGGCGGATGGGCACCGGCTCCTGGACCATGTCCACTCCTGCGAAGTCCTTGGCGACCTCTCGGATGGTCAGGAGCCTTTCGTTGATCTTCTTCTCTCCAAGGTGGCGGCAGTCGAGGAGCACGCAGCCGTTGATGCCGCGGCCTTCGTTGATCTCCGTCTGCTCAGAACGCGACACAACATCGCGGGAGGCCAGTTCCATCATGTTGGGCGCGTACTTCTTCATGAACCGCTCGCCCAAGGCGTTGACAAGGTATGCGCCTTCGCCCCTGGCCGCCTCGGACATGAGGGCGCCGTTGCTCTTCAGTGTCGTGGGATGGTACTGGACCATCTCCATGTCCATCAGCGGCGCGCCGACGCGGTAGGCTTGCGCCATGCCGTCGCCGGTGCAGATGAGGGCGTTGGTGCTCGGCTCGAACACGCGCCCCAGTCCGCCGCTGGCCAGGATGACCGCCTTCGCACGGAACACGTGGATGGCGCCGGTGCGGATGTCCATGACCACCGCGCCGCAGCACTCGCCATCCTCGACTAGGAGCGACAGGACGAACCACTCCTCATAGACCTTGACCTTGTGCTTGAGCACCTGCTCGTGGAGGACGTGGAGCAGCGCTTGCCCGGTGAAGTCGGCCACGAAGAACGTGCGCGCCTGGCGCTGCCCGCCGAAGGCCCGGACGCCCAGCTTGCCGGCGTCGTCGCGGCTGAAAATGGTGCCCATGTGCTCCATCGTGATGACTTCCTGGCCGGCCTCGCGGCACATCACCTCGATGGCGTCCTGGTCGCCCAGGTAGTCGCTGCCCTTGACCGTGTCGTAGGCATGGTCTTCCCACTTGTCGCCGCGGTCGGTGAGGGCCGCGTTGATGCCGCCTTGCGCGGCGTTGGAGTGGCTGCGGACCGGATAGACCTTGGTCACCACTGCGACGCTCGCGCCGTTCTCCGCGGCGGCCAAGGCCGCGCGCATCCCCGCCAGCCCTGCGCCGATCACCAATACATCTTGGTCAATCATCCCTACCTGCCTCTGAGCTTGGCTAACCTGCTGGAATATATCAGATGCAGATTTCAGCTACAAGGAACCGATCCGAGCACAGAGAAGCAGAGGGCGGCTATGTGGTCAAGGAGGTTGGTTTTGTAGGGGCGCAGCATGCTGCGCCCCTCCCGCAGACCTGAGAATACACTTCGGCTGTCCTGAAAACAGCCGCCTGGGCGCCCCTAGGCGCCATACACCGAACCGCAGTCTCCAACCTCGGGGGCCGGCGACCTACTGATGCAGGGCCTGGAGAGCCAGTCCGCCGGAACGGCTAGGCGGCCGCCTTGCGCTGGGTGCGCCGTTTCCCGGCCGGCGCGCGCGACCTGGCAGCCTCTCTCGCGGCAGCCTTGGCCCCGTTGCTCCTCGGACCCTTCCCCTCTGACTTGGCCGCCGAGGCGCGCCCGCCGCCCTTGACGCGGTAGAGCAGCGCACCGCTGCCGAAGATGGCCACCGCAGCCCCAGCCATCGAGAGCGCGGCCCATGCGTTGGCCGGGACGCTAAGCGTGGCAAGGTTGGAGCGGTCGAGGGACACCAGCGCCCCGAGCGTGACGCCCGCGAGGCCGAGCAGGGCCAGCGACACCGGCAGCCGCCCGCTGACGTCGGACCAGAACAGTACCTTCAGGGTGAGCAGCAGCCCCGCCGCGGTGGCAGGCACAACGATCCAGCCGTCGTACCACCACCAGAGAGGGCTGCCATGGACAAACGCGCCTTGCATACTCTTTACGACTCCGTGTGCTATGGAGAGGACAGGTAGGAATATTGTCTCCCCAGTCCCAACCGCGCGGTAGGAGATTTCGGAGGTCGTTTCGGGCTGTTTATGACCGAAAACGAGAGGGGCAGCCAATCGGCTGCCCCTTACTGCACGAGTCATTGGACTCCCGCTTGCCTAGCGTCTTGGCCGTGCGTTGGCTCTCACCCAGTCGGAGAGCAACTCGGCGAGGACCTTCTGGATGTTGGTCTCCTCTTGGACGCACTTGATCTTGACCGACTTCCAGAGGTCGTTGGGGATCCTGACGGTGAGGGCTTTCGACCTGTCTTCTTGCTCCATGACGCCAATCATTCTACACGTATTGACAAACACATTGCAATACGTGTAGACTTCTTGGCGTCAAAAAGGCATGGCGGATATACGTCAGAGCGGCATGGCGGCGGGCCGCTGTGGTGGTTGGCGAAAAAGACGTAACCGTGCGGCCGCGCCAGCAAAGCATGCCACATCGCCGCCAAGAAGGGAAGACGATAATGACCGATGTCCTGCTGACGTTGCTGCGCGAGGAGTTGGAGGAGGTCAAGAGAGCGGAGCCCGGCCTCAACCCCAGTGTCCTTGACAAGCTCCTCGCCGGCATGACGCTGGACATCGGGATGGACAGCACCTGGGGACCGCGCCTGGGCGAGTCGCCGTTGGACGCCCCCCGTGTCATGGGGGAGCTGGCCGGGCAGTGGGAGCATCTCCCGCCCGAGTGCCAGGCCTTCCTGCGGGCGGGCATCCGCGTCCTGGAGCGGCTGGACATCACCGGCGAAGTCGCCGCGTAGGAGCAGTCCCTCAGCTTCGTTCCACGAGTAGCGATAAGGCCTTCCCCTCTGTCATCTTTCGCATGACAAAGGGCTAGTTCCTTATCAGCAACCCTGGCTGGCAGCGGCGGCAGTAGCTGGTGATGCGCTGGTTGGCGGTGAGCTCGCTGATGGGGTTGCCGCACCTCGGACATGGCTGCCCTCCCTTGTCATGCACCTTGAGGAAGTCCCGTATCTTCTCATGGATCTCCTCCCCTACCCGCCGCTCCGGCTCTGCGATGGCCCACTCCATCACCGGTTTCATCGCGCCGTGCAGCCGCCGCAACTCCTCGCCTGAAAGCCTCGTGCTCTTCTTGAAGGGATAGATGCGCGCCTCGAAGAGCAACTCGTCGGCGTAGGCGTTGCCGATGCCCGTCACGAAGTCGCCGCGGGTGAGCACGCCCTTGATCTCGCCGCGGAAGGGCCGGAGCCGCTGCTTGAACTCGGCATAAGGGATATCGTCGAGGACATCGGGCACGCCGTCCTTGAACTTCGGTATAACGGCAACCTGCTCCGGGCGGCAGTAATAGACCATCCCCATCTGCTTGTCGTCGAGGTAGCGCAGGTCGTGGCCATCGGACAGCGCCAAGACGAGGCAAGTGCGCTTGAAGGGTTTGTCCGCAGAGGAGCACCACTGGAACAGGCCGGTGAGCATGGGGTTGATGGCCAGCATCCGCCCACCCGAAAGCGACACCAGCACGAACTTGCCCCTCCGCTCGAAGCCGTCCAACGTGCGGCCGGGTATGTCCTTCCCGACATCGCCCGCCAGCGGCCGCACGACGCTCGGTTTGACGACGCGCGCCGAGTCCACCGCGAGACCCTTGGCCCGCTTGTTGAGGAAGTCCACGATGACCTTGAGATCTGGCGCTTCCGGCATGCTGCTATACTATGCCCCAGCTTTGCACAGAATCTGAGGAGCATTCTACGCCTAGAGATGCTTGTTGATAGTTGGGCACACCCTCACCCCTTCGGCAGGCTCAGGGCAGGCTCTCCGGCCCGCCAGGGCGGGCCGGACGCCTCTCCCGTCCAGGGAGGGGAGGGCTTTGGGGCCTCCTTTCCCCTTGTGGGAGAGGCCTTTGGCCTCGCCTGACTCGGCCAAAGGGTGAGGGGTGCCTAAGCAGCGCGTCAGGAGTAACCCGCCATGAGATATGACCAAATCATCATCGGTTCCGGCGCCGCCGGCGCGGTGCTGGCCACCCGGCTCACCGAGGACCCGAAGCGGTCGGTGCTGCTGCTGGAGGCCGGCCCGGACTACCCGACGCTGGCATCACTGCCCGACGACCTCAAGTACGGCTACGGGACGAAGTCGGGCCACGTCGCCCTCAGCCACGACACGTGGGGCTACACCGCCCGCGGCACCGACCAGGCGCCCAACATGGCGATCCCGCGCGGCAAGGTCGTCGGCGGTTCCACCGCCATCAACGCCATGATGTTCCTGCGCGGGCTGCCCGAGGACTACGACGGCTGGGCGGCACAGGGCAACGACCTGTGGGGCTACCAGCAGGTGCTGCCCTACCTGCGGAAGCTGGAGACCGACCTGGACTACCCGGACGACTTCCACGGCAGCGGCGGCCCCATGGTGGTGCGGCGGTTCCGGCCCGACGAGTGGCTGCCCGTCATGCACGCGTTCTACAGGGCGTGCCGCGACCACGGCTTCCCCGATGCGCGCGACTTCAACCACCCCGACGGCACCGGCGTCGGCCCCGTGCCTCGCAACAGCCCGCACCGCGTCCGCATCAGCACCGCCATCGCCTACCTCGACCAGGCGCGCCACCGGCTCAACCTCACCATCAGGCCCAACTCGACCGTCCAGCGCATCCTGTTCCGGGGCAAGCGCGCGGTGGGCGTCGAGGTGGAGAGCGGCGGCGAACGGTTCACGGTGGAGGGCGGCGAGGTCATCCTGGCCGCCGGGGCCATCGCGTCGCCGCAACTGCTCATGCTGTCCGGCGTGGGGCCGGCGGACCACCTCAAGGCGATGCGCATCCCCGTGAGGGCCGACCTGCCGGGCGTGGGCCAGAACCTTCGCGACCATCCCGTCTTCCTCCTCGTGTTCAAGACCAAGCCGGGCTACCCGCTGGACGGCATGGGGCCGTGGATCCAGGTCATCCTGCGCTACACGGCGCCAGGGTCGCACCTGCGCAACGACATGATGGTGGTCATGGGCAACTACATGACCGGAGCCGTCAGCGACGAGAAGTCCGTCGGCCTCGCGGGCAAGGGCGGCGGCCTGACCGCCTACTCCGCTGAGGGCCTGGTGGGCGTGTACATGGCGCCGGTGCTCGACCTGGCGATGGGCTCGGGCGAGCTGCGGCTGCGGTCGCGCGACCAGAAGGACCCGCCCTACCTCGACTACCGCTACCTCGACGACCCGTTTGACCGCCAGCGCGTCCTCGACTCGATGCGGCTGTGCCTCAAACTCTCCGAGCACGAGGCGTTCCGCCCGTACATCGAGCGGCGCCTGGAGCCGTCGGACGCGGACATCGCCACCGACGAGGCGCTCATGGAGTGGATACTGCGCCACCCGTACACGGGCCACCACGTGGCCGGGACGTGCAAGATGGGGCCGGCGTCGGACGGAATGGCGGTGGTGGACCAGCAGGGACGCGTCCACGGGCTGCAGGGGCTGCGCGTGGTGGATGCGTCCATCATGCCGAACGTCATCCGCGCGAACACGATGGTGACCACCATCGCCATCGGCGAGCGGGTGGCGGACATGATCAAGGAGTGAAGCGCGGAGCGGCGGCGCAAGAGCGCTCCGCCAGCATCGCTTCGATCCGGTCGAGCCATGCCTCGACCCCGAGCGGCGCCTCATAGGCCGGGCCTTCATCTGTTACGCCGATGAGCTTCCGCTGTCCATGCGTTGGGTGCGGTTCGCCCTTGTACCACCAGTCCAGTGCGGCATGCCGGTACGGGTCGTAGGTCTTCTTCTCGATATGACACTGTCTGCACATCGTATCTCGCTTTCTGTCATCCTAAGCCAAGGCTCAGGGCGACGATTAGATGTAGCTTGAATCGAGCATTTCGAGCATTCCAACCTACGCTGGCTGGCTCGCATTGTGCCTAATCGAGCATTCATGGCTTCGTACAGCCGTTTAAGGGTTAAGAAGAAATGCTCTATTGGTCTATTCAAGACCTGGTGAATAAAGCAATAAAGCATTTTCCCTACGCCACTTCCGCGCTGGTCATAGTAAGAAGGCACTTGGATAGACAGGCTGTAGAGGAAGGGATTGCCCTTTCGGCCGCTACCTTCCCGCTGTATCTTCTGACCCGCCATAAGTGAACGAAGGGCTTGGTTCACCAGCCTGCCGTCGCCTTCCATCGCCTCACGTATCTGGGCTTGCGTCATCACTCCCCCCTTCAGCGCCTCCAGCACCTTGGCCCCGGTGGCCTGCTGTTGCACCTGCTCCAGGGTGCCGCCGAGGGTGAAGCGCCCGATGGCCGCATCGAAGAGCAGCACCGTCCTGGGCAGGTCCTTGCCATAGCGCTGGATGCTTTCCAGGATGCCGTGGCCCTCCCGGCGGCGCAGGAGCAGTGCGGCGTCCACGGCCCCGAGGATGGCCGCCGAACCCAGGATGGCGTCGCCGCCCTCGCGTTCGCCCTTGCCCAGGTGGTACACCGCCAAGATATGGCAGCCGGTCTGCCGGGCCATATCCCTGAGCGACGCCAAGGCCTGCTTGACGATGGCGTAGTCGTTGACGTCGCCCATCCGCACCATGTCCTGAAGCGAGTCGGTGATGGCGAGCACGGCCCTGGACTCCATGATGTTCGTCCGCAAGGCCTCCACCGCCTGCTCGGGGGCCATACCCGTGTAGATGTGGATGAGTTCGGAGCCGTCGCCGCCGAGGGCCACGAGGTGGACTTCGACCTCGTCCCGGTCTTCCTCCATCCCCAGGTACAGCACCGGCCCCTGGACGGTGGCGCGGTCCAGGAAGGACTCCCCCAGCGATGTGGCCAGCGCCAGGTTGCGTGTGAAATTGGACTTGCCCACCTTTGGCTTGCCGGCAATCAGCGACAGCCCGCCCGCCAAGAGCATGCCGTCCCACAGCCACCGGCGCTCCTTCTTCGGCTCCGACAGCAGCTCGGCGAACAGCTTGGTCTGGAAGCGCGGACGCGCGGCTGGAGCCTCGGCGCGGGAGTCGGGGACCGGCGTGGGAGCCGGCCTCGGTGTCTTTGACGTGGAACCCTGGAGCGTGGGCTGAAGGGCTGCGGCTGCGGCGCGCCCAGGCGGCTGTGGCCACAGTCCACGTTCCCGCAGGACATCCACCACGTTCAGCTGCGTGCAGCCTTGCGCGCAACGGAACCACGCGCCGGCGCCGTCTGCGATGGACTCGATGGCGAGATTGGGCCGGCCGGCCGGACCAGGATGCGCTGGGCAGTGCTTGACCTCATACGGGTCTTGGCAGGGGCAGTCCAGGTTCCCGCAACGCAAGGCTACTCGGATACGGGACAAGATGTCGGGCATGGGCGCCTCCTATAGAGCACTTGTGTTCTATTACTTATATGGTACGCCATACTGTTCCGTTGGCGGAACGTCGTTTCGGGTGTATGATCCCTCTCAGGGCTTGGCGAAGTCGCCCCTCCTCTCCTCTTGAGGGGGAGACCTATGAGTCCGCCCTCCAACTTCGGCACGCCGCCCCTTCGCTCATGACAGGCTTCCAGCTTCCGTTTGACACTCCCCTACCCCGTTGCTACACTCGCTGCCACCACGAAAAAGGGTCGCGTTCCCGCTACGTAGGGGCGCACGGCCGTGTGCCCCTACGGTAGGTGGAGACGACCTACAGAGTCTGATGAGGAGAAGCCGGTGAGTACTGCGACGAAGAAGACGGCGGCGAAGACGAAAAGCGCTCTATCAGGCAAGATACAGACCGTGCTGGGGCCCATCGAGCCGGACCAGCTCGGCATCACGATGACCCACGAGCACCTGCTGCTCGACCTGACCTGCTACATGATGATGCCGGATGAGGCGAGCGAGCGGTACTACTGGGACAAGCCGCTGACGATGGACATGCTGGGGAACATCGGCAAGCGGTGGATGTGGAACAAGGACATCAACCTGCTTCTCGACGAGCGCATCGCCATCGAGGAGGTGCTGAAGTACAGGTACGCGGGCGGCTGCTCAGTGGTGGACACGACGAGCATCGGCATCGCGCGCGACCCGCTGGCCCTGGCGCGCATCTCGCGGGCGACCGGGTTGAACGTCGTCCTGGGCGCCTCGCACTACGTGCCGGTGTCGTACCCCTCCGACATGGACAAGCGGACGGAGGACCAGATCACCGAGTACATCGTCCGCGACATCGCCGTCGGCGTCGGCGACACGGGCGTGAAGAGCGGCGTCATCGGCGAGGTGGGCAACTTCTGGCCCACCAGCGCCACCGAGCGGAAGGTCTTGCGGGCGTCGGCGCGCGCCCAGGTGGAGACGGGTGCGCCCATCCTCATCCACCCAGGCTTCCACCCCGACTCGCTGCCGTCCATCATCAAGGACCTGTACGGCGCTGGCGCCGACCCGGCGCACCTGGTGATGGGCCACCTCGACGGGTTCTTCAAGAACATGGACAGGGTGCGCAGCATCGCCGAGACGGGCTGCTACCTCGAGTACGACGTTTTCGGCGGGGAGGACACAGTCTGGGGCGCGGTAGCCCACCAGGAGATTGCGGTGCCCAGCGACGTGCAGCGGATGGAGTGTTTGGAGCAGCTCATCGAGTGGGGCTACCTGGAGCGCATTGTCATCGCGCAGGACGTGTGCTTCAAGAGCGCCTGGACGCGGTACGGCGGCAAGGGCTTCGCGCACATCCTGGAAAACATCGTGCCCAGGATGCGCAAGCGCGGCTTCACGCAGGAGCAGATAGACACCATCCTGGTCAAGAACCCCGCGCGGGTGTTCGCGTTCAAGTAAGCAGATACCGTCCAAAGCGACTCCGCCCCCGAAGAATTTCTTTCTGGTAAGGACAGTGTAGAACGATAGGAATCGTCCGCCATGGACAATACACTGATTCAGAAGCTAGAGAGAATCGGTCAATGCAAGAACGGTCTGCCGTTCCGCCAGAGAGGCTGGTGCAATGAGCTAGGCCTGTTCGTGCAGTTGGTAGAAGCGACCGGGGGGAAGACGTTTGCAAGCCGGCAGCAGATTTCGTTCGCGTGTGGCTTTGAGACGCCCTGCAAACGGACAACGAGGATGGCAAGTCAAGAAGTATCAACCAGGGAATTGGGAAACACTCGTAGACCCCACTCTAGTGCTCGCAGAGTGGTTGGCTGAGAGAGGTGGACTTGCAAGTCCGGCAAAGGAGGTAATGGAGCAGTCAATCAAAAAGTATCGGGAATCAGGACGACTAGCATTGCCGCAAGGGGTGTTCACGTTTCCGGCCGAGAGTGAGCTTGGAAAGGTTCTTGATGGCCCTCCTGCCAAACCTCAAGGATTAAGGCCAGACCTAGGCACACTCGAACAATGGGAGTCACGGCTACGAACGTACATCCAAGGCCATCCCTATCAGCCAGCACCGTGGGATGCACTCCGACTTGTATACGAGAAACTCCATCGAGTTATGGACGCCTTCCAGGCCGTAAAGCAGGCGATTCGCCTGGCACCCGACGACCCAGAGTTTCACTTCAATGCTGCGATGTTATGTATGACTCCTATTGGCAACTCAATCCGCGCTGCTAATGGCGTAAGGGGCCTCGACCCTGACCTTGATTTGTGCACGCTTGAATCTTTGGCCATTTCTTTCCAGCAGGCGCTCGAAATTGCCCGGTCGCACTTAGAAGCAGCTATCCACTCGGATGTGCCCATGCTGGACTGTAAGAAAGTAGCCGCCACCTCGCTATCAAGGTTGCCAGAACTTGAGCGCATCTATCGATACTGATATCCAGGCGAGTAAAGGACACAAAAATGCCTATATCCACCCTCACCGGCAAAGTTCAGACCGTCCTCGGCCCGATAGACGCGGCCGCCCTCGGCATCACGCTGGGCCACGAGCACCTGCTGATTGACCGCTCCAAATACCTGGTCGTGCCCGAGGAGGCCAGCAAGCGGTACTACGTTGACAAACCGCTCACCATGGACCTGCTGGGCAAGCACGGCGTCATCGGCGCGTACAACATGGACATCTTCCACCTGCTCGACACCGGCGACGCCATCCGCGAGGTGCTGCGCTACAAGCACGCGGGCGGCCAGAGCCTCGTGGACACGACCAGCATCGGCATCGCGCGCGACCCGCTGGCCCTGGCGCGCATCTCGCGGGCGACCGGCCTGAACGTCGTCATGGGCGGAAGCTACTACGTGCCGGTGTCCTATCCACCTGGCACGGACAAGAAGACTGAAGACCAGTTCGCCCAGGAGATCATCCGCGACGTCACGGTCGGCGTCGGCGACACCGGCATCAAGACCGGCGTCATCGGCGAGATCGGCTGCTTCTACCCGCTCAGCGACACCACCAAACGCATCATCCGCGGGTCGGTGCAGGCGTCCAAGGCCACCGGCTGCCCCATCACCGTCCACCCCGGCCTCAGCGACCGCTCGCCCGCTGAAATCATCAACGTCATCGTCAAGGCGGGCGGCGACCCTAAGAACGTCGTCATTGGGCACATCAGCTCCATCATGAAGGACAATAGGGTCTTGAAAGACCTGGCCCAGACGGGCTGCTTCATCCAGGACGACCTGTTCGCCATGGAAGATACGTCCATCGAGTACCTGGACGTCACCGACATCATGGAGAGCGACGTGCAGCGGATACAGCGCATCGAGTTCCTGGCGGGCAATGGACACCTTGGCCAGCTCATCGTCGGGCACGACGTGTGCATGCCGTGGCAGTACCGTGCGCGCGGCGGCAAGGGGTTCGCGCACATCCTGGAGAATATCGTGCCGAGGATGCGCAAGCGCGGCTTCACGCAGAAGCAGATAGACGCCATCCTCATCGAGAACCCCAAACGCGCCTTTGCGTTCAGGTGACCAGACACCGCCCACAGCCACCCCCCGCTGTGGGGGAACTTCCTTCTCGTAGAAGAAGATCCCCCATGCCCCTTCAAGAAAACTTGACAGCATCCCGAAGGGCTGGGTAGGCTTCGGGTTTACCCAGCCCATCGGGATAGTGCCAGGTCTTTCTGGAGAGGTGTGGAGAGGCCTCTTTCTTGCGAAAGAGGTTCTCCGCAGAAGGAGATGGTTATGAGCGGCATCTGGCCCGGTGATACGCGGTGCGTGGTGATGCTGACCTTCGACGTGGACGGGGTGTCGGGCGCGATCAACCGCGACCCGAAGGTAGCGAAGTTCCCCAGCCTCATGTCCATGCGGGAGTACGGGCCGAGCGTCGGTGCCTTTCGCATCCTCGACCTGCTCGACGACTACGCCATCAAGGGCAGCTTCTACATCCCGGGCTACGTCGCCGAGACCCACGAGGACCTGGTGAAGGGAATCGTGAAGCGCGGCCATGAGGTCGGCCACCACGGCTACATGCACGAGCCGCCCGCGACGCTGACCAAAGAGAAGGAAGAGGAGGTCCTGGACAAGGGCGTCGAGGTCATTAACCGGCTCACGGGCCAGAAGCCGAAGGGCTACCGGTCGCCCGCCTGGGAGCTGAGCGAGCACTCGCTGGGCCTCTTGGCCTCGCGCGGCTTCCTGTACGACACGAGCCTGATGGGAAACGACATCCCGTATATGGTGGACGCGGGCGGCGGCAAGAAGCTGGTCGAGGTGCCCGTCCACTGGGAACTGGACGACTACCCTTATTTCGACTTCTCGCCCGCGTTAGGCTCGGTCCGCACCATCGCCAGCGCGGAGTACGTGTACCAGGCGTGGTCGAACATCTTCGAGGGGATGTACCACTACGGCCGTTCGTTCATGCTGACCTGCCACCCGTTCATCATCGGGCGGCCTGGCCGCGTGCGGATGCTGGAGCGGCTCATCGGCTACATGCGCGGCTTCCCGGGCGTGGAGTTCATGCGGACGGACGCGGTGGCCGAGATGTGGGCGAAGAAGTGACCGAGATGGCGAACAGACTTTTCATCACCGCTACGTCTTGTTCGTGCTTTTGGTGGCGGCATGCTCCGGCGATGCCGCAGCCCCAGCCGCGACCCAAGAATCGGGTGAGGCGGCCGCGCCCACAGTGGAAGGCGCGAAGAGTGCTGGGAAGTTCTCTGGGGCCGGCCAGATGGCCGACCGGCGCGAGCGGCACGGCGCGGTGCTGCTCCCCGACGGGAGGATCCTCACAGTCTCCGGCAGGGGCCGGGGCGTGTCGGGCCTGCTCCAGTCGGGATACTGGACCCCGACCTCCGAGACCTACGACCCGGCGTCTGGAAAGTGGACCATCTCCGGCCAGGTGAACGTGCCGCGCGTCTCCATGGGCATCGCGCTGCTCGGCGACGGACGCGTGCTCATCCTGGCAGGCTCGGGCGAACAGCGGGTGGCGCTGGACTCGGCAGAGATATGGGATCCGGCTTCCGGGACCTGGTCGCCCACCAAGGACATGACCTAGGCGCGGGAGCAGATGGCGGCCGTGGCGCTGCAAGACGGGCGCGTGCTTATCATCAGCGGCATCGCGTTCCACGCGGTGGTCGAACTGTACGACCCCGCGACCAGTGTGTGGAGCGACGGCCCGGCGATGGGCGCGCCACGGTACCGCCACAGCGCCACGCTGCTGACGGATGGGCGGGTCCTCATCGCAGCCGGCGTGGACAGCACGGGCATCCTCGGCGAAGGGGAAGTGTACGCGCTGTAGGAGTCCGTCGAGGGGAGGTTGTGGGGGCTAACTCTCCCCGTGAGGGAGAGGCCTATGGCCGAGGCGGGTGTGGCCATAGGGTGAGGGGTACGTCCTTGAGCAAAGGCCCTTACTGGGCCGTGGCGCCGCCGTCCACGACGAGCTCGGCGCCCGTGACATAGGACGACTCGCCCGAGGCCAGGAACAGGACAGCGCTGGCGACGTCCTCAGCCCTGCCGGCGCGCGCCAAGGGGATGCCCTCGCGGGGGTCTCCGGTGCCGCCGCCGATGCCCGCTTCCCTCACTTCTCTGACCGTCTGCAGGGCCAGCGGCGTCTCGCAGTAGCCGGGGTGGACGGAGTTCACGCGGATGTTCTCGCGGGCGTACTGGATGGCGGCGGCCTTGGTGAAGATGCGGCTGGCGCCCTTGGCGGCGGCGTAGGCTGCGCTGAACCCACTGCCCACCAGTCCTGCCGTCGAGGAGATGACGACGATGCTGCCGCCGCCTGACTTGCGCATGGCGGGGATGGCGTGCTTGGCGCCGAGAAAGGCCCCGTTGGCGTGGACGGCCATCTGGCGGTCCCAGTCGGCCACGGGGGTGTCTTCGACGCGGCCGATGATGTAGAGGCCGACGGCGACCACCAGGACATCGAGCCGCCCGAAGCGGTCGAGGGCGGCCTGGACGGCGGCGCGCCAGTCGGCCTCATTGGTCACGTCGAGGCGGGCAAAGATGGCCTCTGCGCCGGACCCGGCGAGCTGCTGGGCGGTCTGGCGGCCCCTGGCCTCGTTGGTGTCGGCGACGACGACGCTGGCGCCCTCGCGGGTGAAGAGCCAGGCGGTGGCGCCGCCGATGCCCATCGGCCGGCCCTGGATGCCCTCGGCGGCGCCTGCGATGAGGGCGACCTTGCCCACTAGGCGACCGGGCATATCTCTCTCAGGACGTTTGATGCGGATCGGGCTTGCATTGTCGCCTCCAAGGGGCCTCGTAAGACTCCCTTCCTCCTTGAGGGGGAAGGTGCAGGATGGGGGGTGAACTGGATGGCGGGAAGAGGCTTCACCCCCACCTCAATCCTCCTCCCCCTCGAGGGGGAGGAGGGTGAGAGATGGCTTTGCTATCTGCAAAAAGGCGAGGCCTTCTGCGCAAAGGCCTACTTCTTCGGGAGCACGCGGGTGCGGTTCTGGCGGACCTTGAACGGCGTCTTGTTGTGGAGGTCGTCCTGCACGA
>Ga0194132_10001011_pt1 | contig 57013 bp, 54 predicted proteins | sample TA2KigOf80mmetaG_FD_148612 | JGI IMG/M metagenome (GOLD analysis project Ga0194132, IMG submission 148612) | Freshwater microbial communities from Lake Tanganyika, Tanzania - TA2015054 Kigoma Offshore 80m | ecosystem: Environmental > Aquatic > Freshwater > Lake | place: Tanzania: Lake... | reverse complement strand
GTGCCGTCGACGAACGCGCCGCTCGGCGACTGGCAGTAGGTCTGCCCGTTGAAGCCCTTCACGAGGGCGGCGATCACGGGGCCGCTGGCGCCCGGGGTGCCACCGCAGGTCGGGAGGCCCGGCGCCTTCGCCGCGATGCCGCCGATCTTGGCCTGGTACTTGGGCACAACGCCCTTACCCGGGTCGCTCAGGCAGGTCGTCACGTTGGTCGCCTTGCCCTTCGAGTAGTTGGCCGCGCCCTTCGCGTAGCACTTCTCCACCGAAGCGGCGAGCTTGGTGCCTTCCGCGGCCGCCTTCTGCGCGTTCTTCAGGATGGCCGGGTTCGGCGGAATGTAGCCACCGCCGAACTCCGACGGCAGCAATCCGGTCACATAGGTACCCGCGAGGGCAGCCGAGGCCGACAGCGCGAGGGCGACCGCGACGGTCGTTCCCACAATCTTCTTCATCATTCGAGTATCCTCCTTGAGGAGTAGGGTGTGACCGTGGACCCCCTACGCCGGGGCTGCTGCTCGACCCATGCATACCCGGCTTCCAGCAATCCACGGCCGCAGCTGCACCGCGTCTGTATGCGAAAATCGTTGACGTCTGCGCAACCTCCAACCTTCAACCAAGATCCGGTCGGACCGCATATTGAGAGACCCGGGCGCCAATTCTGCTCCGGTCGTCCCGGGCCGCTCGCGGCGCTCCCCGCCGCCGACGCGCCCGACCCGACCCGACCCGAAGCGCCCCGCATGGCGTTCTCCCTCCCGCGACCGGTACGGCGGGACCTGCTAAGCCAGGGCCGGGAGGGAACGCCCATGGAGCTCGGAGCCGGCAGCCTCGCCAACCTCGCCAGCATCCGCGATTACGAGAGTCGCCGGCTCTCCTCGTGGGACCGGACCGGCGGCAACCGCGACTGCCTGGTGATCCCCCCGGGCGAGCGCGCGAAGCTCGGCGAGATCTCCGGGGCGGGCATCGTCCGGCATCTCTGGATGACGATGATGTCGTGGCCGGACGAGCCGCACGACCTGCGCCAGACGGTGCTGCGCATCTGGTGGGACGGTGCCGAACGCCCCAGCGTCGAGGCGCCCCTCGGCGACTTCTTCGGCATCGGATTCGGCCTGCGGCGCAACTTCACGTCGCTGCCGCTGCAGATGAGCCCGCAGGAGGGACGCGGCTTCAACTGCTGGTTTCCGATGCCGTTCGAAGCCGGCGCCCGATTCGAGATCGAGAACCAGGGAACGCAGACGCGCTTCTTCTACTTCCACGTCGACTGGGAGGAGCACCGTGCGATCGCCCCGAACCTCGGGCGCTTCCACGCCTGGTGGAACCGCGTGCCGCGCACGGCCGGCACCGCGCTCGAGGACGGATACTCCCGCGAAGACTACGGCTACAGCGACGCGCGCCCGACCGGGCCCGGATTCGCGATGCGCGGCCCGTGGCGAAAGCCGAACCTCGACGGCGCGCGCAACTACGTCATCCTCGACGTGCGCGGCGACGGGCACTACGTCGGCTGCAACCTGAACGTCGACGTCTTCGAGCGCCAGGTGAACGACTGGTACGGTGAGGGCGACGACATGATCTTCGTCGACGACGAGCCGTGGCCGCCGCGCCTGCACGGCACGGGCACCGAGGACTACTTCGGAACGGCCTTCTGCCCGAAGGAGGAGTTCAGCGCGCCCTACCATGGCTTGACGGTCTACAGCGGCAGCGAAGACTGGCCGTGGGGCGGGAAGAGCTCGATGTACCGCTTCCACGTCGAGGACCCGATCCGCTTCCGCCGCGCTCTTCGCGTGACGATCGAGACCGGGCACGCCAACGCACTCGCCAACGACTACTCGAGCACGGCGTACTGGTATCAGCGCGAAGCGAACCTGGAGCTGCCGGCGCTGCCGCCCGTGGAGGCGCGGCTGCCGCGCTGAGCGCCGCCGCGGCCACCGGCGGACCCGGTCGCTCCGGAGCCGGCCTCGCTCACGGGCTCAGGGACGAGCCATCGCCGTTCGCGTGCCGGTGCCGCGCCTCGGTGTCCGTATCGCCGGCATCGGCCGGATCGTCTGCGCAGCTGCCACCGATGGAGCGGTGCATGCGGACGATCGCGGCGCGCGTCCGGTCGCGCAGCTCGTCGACTCGCGCTCCCTCGTCGCCGTGGCGCGTCGCATGGAGCGGCGCGCCGACCTTCACCGCGACATGGCGCAGCACGCCGTGGCCGAGGTCGAAGGCGCCCTTCCTCATGAGCTGGTGCGTCCCCTCGATCGCGACGGGCAGGATGGGGACGTCGCTCCCGACCGCCGCCGAGAACGCTCCCGCCTTGAACGGCCGCACGATACCGTCCTCGCTGCGCGTGCCCTCGGGGAAGATCAGCAGGGGCTTGCCCCGCGACAGCACCTCCCGGAGGCGCTCGACCACGGCCGCCGCGGCCTTCGGCCCGGCGCCGCGATCGACCGGCACGTGCCCCGACAGGCGCAGGTGCCAGCCGATGAACGGGATCCTCATCAGGGAACGCTTGGCCGCCCACTTGTAGTCGCCGGGCAGCACGCTGCCGAGCACGAGGATGTCGACCAGGCTCTGGTGGTTCGAGCAATAGATGAAGGGCGCGTCGTGCGGGACGTTGTCGAGGCCGCTCGCGTCGACCTGGATGTCGAGCCCGCGCACGCTGGCCCTGCACCAGGCGCGCATCGCCCACAGACTCGCGCGGTGCTCGCGCGTGAGCGGGCCGATGCAGAGCGAAACCAGCCCGTACCCCACCGTGCGCGCGACGAACGGAACCCAGTGCGTCGTGGCGCGAACCGCCTCGCGAAGCTTCATGGCCGCCCGAACGCTAACAGGCCCGTCACCGTCTCGAAACGCAGATTCTGCCGCGGTGCCGCCGGACCGGAATCATGGCACCGCTCCCGGCGCGGAGCGCAGCTAACGCGGCAGCTCGAGCCGGCCGTTGCCGCGGTCGTCGCGCGCCAGCCACCAGGCCCACAGGATCAGCACGAGCTGCAGCGGGAGGCGGCCCCACGCGGCCGCCTGCGACGGCTGGCCCATGGCCGGCGGCGGGTCGAACTGCACGTTCGCCATCGCCATGTGGACGTTCGCCGGGAAGACGGCGACGAACAGCGCGAGCGCACCCCAGGCGGCCAGTCGCTGCGTCGCCGGCACGAGGAGGGCCACGCCGAGCGCGATCTCGATCACGCCCGAGAGGTACACCAGCTCCCAGTGCCACGGCAGGTAGGGCGGCATGATCTGCACGAAGAACCACGGGTCGACGAAGTGCATCACGCCGGCGCCGAGAAGCACCGCAGCGAGCGGGAACCGCATCACCGTCTTCAGCATCGCCCCTCCTATGCGAGCCGCGGCAGGATCTCGCTGCCGAACAGCTCGATTTGCGGGATCAGCTCGCCGGCCGGCGCCACCGGGAACAGGATGAACTTGGTGCAACCCGCGTCGACGAAGGCCCGCAGCCGCGCCACCACCTCGGCAACGGTGCCGATCGCGGTGCGCTCGTCGAGCGCCTCCTGCGGCACCGGCGCGCGCTTGAGGAATCTGTGCGCCGCCTCGCGCGCGGCCTCGGCGTCGCGGCTGACGTGCGTCAAGAGCAGGACCCCCGCCTCGCCGGGCTCGATCCGCCGACCGAGCTCCTCGCCGTACGCGGCCAGCTTCTTCATGCCGGTGGCGAACTCGGCGGCGGTGATGAACGACGGCATCCAGCCGTCGCCGTAGCGGGCCACGCGCTTGAGCGCGAGGTCGCTCTGGCCACCGATCCAGACGTCGAGCGGGCCGCCGACCGGCCGCGGCTCGATGGTCACGTTCGCGAAACGGTAGAAACGCCCCTCGTGCGTGACGTTCGGCGCCGACCAGAGCTTGCGCAGGACCTCGACGCCCTCGCGCATGCGCGCGCCGCGCTCGTTCTCCGGAATCCCCGACACGGTGCTCTCGCGCGCGTCGCCGCCGAGCCCGACCGCCATGATGACGCGCCGGCGGCCACCGCTCAGGTGATCGAGCGACGCGTAGGTCTTCGCGACGTGGACCGGGTCCCGGGCCGGCAGCGACAGCACGCTCGGCCCCATCTTGATGCGCCTGGTGCGCGCCGCGAACAGCGCCATCAGGCACGCGACATCGAGGCTCGGCTGCCGGGTGACGACGTGGTCCGACGGCCAGATCGAGTCGAGCCCCAGCTCCTCCACGCGCTCGGCGAAGGCGCAGATCTCGTCGGGCCCGGGAATCCCCGCCCGGCTCACGCTGAAGCCGACTCCGATCTTGACCTTACCCAAGCGATCCCTCCGCGGCCCGCAGTGTGGCACAGCGGAGCTTCCGCGCGAAGCTCGCGCGACCGCTCGATCGCGCGGCACCGCCCCGGCGCCGACCGACGGGATCCCCCCTTGCGGATCTGCGCTCATCCGGCAAACTCGCAGGGCTCGGCCGCGGGGCCGGGCCAATCACAGGGGGGGAGAACATGGGAGTTCGTCGCATCGCGCTCGTGGCGCTGCTCGGGACCCTGTCGCTCGGCCGCGCGGCGGCCGCCGACGAGATCGTGGTCCAGGGGGACAGGCTGCGCGGCACCGTGGTGACCGTCACCGCGAAGACCGTCGTCTTCGAGACGACGTACGGCAAGGGCAGCATCGAGATCCCGCTCGAGGAGGTCGAGAGCCTGACCACCGAGAAGGAGTACGTGCTCTCGCACGGGGACGAAGGCATGACGCAGGGCCGCATCCTCGACGTCGAGGAAGGCGTGGTTCTGGTCGGCCCCGAGGGCAGCAGCGAGCCGGTGCGCGTCCAGACGAGCGAGCTTCAGCTCGTGCAGTCGCGCGAGGCGTACGAGGAGTCGCCGCTCGCCGCCGCGAAGAGCCAGCTGCGCTACTGGAGCGGCAACCTCGACCTCGGCTTCAGCCTCACGCGCAGCACGGTCGACTCGACGAACTTCGGTGCCGGACTCGGGGTGAATCGCGTCAAGGGGCCGACCCGCTTCTCCTTCGACACCGGGTACACCTACGGAACGCAGCAGAAGCGCGGCGAGTCCTCCACCAAGCTCGCCGACCAGCTGTTCGGCAAGGTGCGCGAGGAGTACGACCTCACGCCGCGCTTCTTCGGCTACGGCAACGGGTGGCTCGAGTACAACGGCATCCAGCGCGTCAGCGTGCGCGGCATCCCGGAGGCCGGCGTCGGCTACAAGTTCTGGACGTCCGAGGAGAAGGACAGCACCGACTTCTTCGCCGGCACGGTCGGCGGATCGTGGGTGTACGAGAAGTTCTTCGGCGGCCTCACCCGCGACTACTTCGCGGTTTCGTTCGGCCTGCAGGCACAGGTACCGCTGCCCTACGGGGCGAAGTTCACCGGCAGCGTGAGCTACCTGCCGAGCGTCTCCGACTTCACCAACGACTTCCTCCTCAAGTCGGAGGCCGCTCTGCTGTTCCCGGTGTACAGGCAGCTGTCGTTCAAGCTCTCGGTCGTGGACGACTACGACAACACGCCGGCGCCCGGCACGGCCTTCAACTTCCTGACGACGATGATCGGCCTCTCCGCGTCGCTCTGACGGCGCCGTCTGCCCGGTCCGCGCACGCGGGCCGGCCTCGGCAAGGGCCGGCGGGCTGTCCCGCCGGCCCTTGCCGCATGCGGGCTTCGCAGCCGGGCGTCGCATCGGGCTTCGTATCCGGGTTGACAACCGCCACCCGTCCGTCGTCGTCTGCTCGCTCGCGCGCCGCCGTTCGGCCGCGGGATGGAGGGAGCGGACATGGCACGGTACGGAAGACCGTCCAGCGCGGTAGCCCTGCTGGCGGCCACGCTGGCGGCGGGGACCGGCTGCTCGGACGGCGGCTCGTCGTCACCGAGGACGCCGGCGGAGCTGGGCATCGACCTCCGCGACGCCGAACGCTGCGACGTGCTGGCCCCCCAGCGCTGCCTGCTGCCGCTGCCGAACGACTTCTACACGGTCGCGGATGGAGCCCAGCCCACCGGGCGCCGCGTCGCCTTCGCAGCCGATTCGCTGCCCGCGAACGCCGCCGGCAAGCACGTCGACCCCACCGAGTGGAACCGCAACGACGGCTTCAGCCCGGGCTCGGCGGTGCTCGCCTTCCTGCCCGGCGTCGACCTCGCTGCCTCGGGAGCGGCGCGCATCGACGCCATCGGCCGCTCGCTCGACGACGACTCGCCGACGGTGATCGTCGACCTCGCGACCGGCGAGCGACGCCCGCACTGGGCCGAGCTCGACCTGAACGCGCCGGACGGCGAGCGGACGCTCATCCTGCGCGCCGCCGTCAATCACCTCGACGGACACCGCTACGCGGTCGCGTTCCGGCGGCTGGTCGACGGGTCGGGCACCGCGATCGCGCCGTCGCCCGCCTTCCGCGCCTACCGCGACGGCCAGCGCACCACCGACGCCCTGTTCGAGGGGCGGCGCGCGCACCTCGACGAGGTCTTCGCGGCCCTCGAGAAGGCGGGCGTCGCGCGCGACGATCTCCAGCTCGCATTCGACTTCACCGTCGCGTCGACCGAGAGCATCACGGGACGCATGCGGCGCATGCGCGACGATGCGTTCGTGCGCCTCGGCGACGCCGTGCCGCCGTTCACCGTCGACCTGGTCGAGGAGAACGTGGGCCCGGAGATCGCGCGGCGCATCACCGGCACGTTTCGCGTGCCGAGCTACCTGACCGGCGACGGCGGCCCCGGCTCGGCGCTGGCGCTCGGCGCCGACGGACTGCCTGCATACCAGGGGACGGAGCTCGTGGCACCGTTCCAGTGCACGATCCCACCGTCGGCGTTCGCGAGCGACGCGCCGGCGCGCGGCATCCTCTACGGGCACGGGCTGCTCGGTGACTACGGCGAGGTGAACTCGACGATCGTGCGCGAGATGGCGGAGCGCCACGCGCTCGTCAACTGCGCCACCAACGAGATCGGCATGGCCGAGGAGGACGTCGGGAATGCCGTGCGGATCCTCGGCGACCTGTCGTTCTTCCACACGCTGGCGGACCGCCTGCAGCAGGGACTGCTCAACGAGCTCTTCCTCGGCCGCCTCATGGTGCACCCCGACGGCCTCGCCGCGCACCCCGCGTTCCGGCGCGACGACCAGAGCCCGCTCCTCGACCGGGCGCAGCTCTACTACGACGGCAACAGCCAGGGCGCGATCCTGGGTGGCGCGCTGATGGCCGTCGGGCAGGACTTCACGCGCGGCGTGCTCGGCGAGGCGGGCATGAACTACTCGTTCCTGCTGCAGCGCAGCGTCGACTTCGACGACTACAAGCTCATCTACGCGCCCGCGTACCCCGACCCGTACGACCAGCTGATCGGCATCCAGATCATCCAGATGCTCTGGGACCGCGGCGAGACCAACGGCTACGCGAACCACGTCACGCGCGACCCGCTGCCCGGGACGCCCGTCAAGAAGGTCCTGCTGCTGGGCGCGGTGGGCGACCACCAGGTGTCGGAGTACTCCCTGCAGATCCAGGCGCGCACGATGGCCGTCAACGGCCATGTCCCGCTCGCCGCGCCCGACCGGACCATCAACGAGGACAAGGGCTGGGGCATCGAGCCCGTCCCGTCCTACCCGTGGGACGGCTCCGCCTACTTCCTCTTCGACACCGGTGCCGTGCTGTCGCCGCTCGGCAACGTGCCGCCGCGCGAGGGCCACGACCCGCACGACGACACGCCGCGCATTCCGGCGGCGCAGGACCTGAAGTCGGCCTTTCTGCGCCCCGACGGCGTCGTGCTCGACGTCTGCAACGGCACGCTGTGCGTCGGGGAGCAGTACAGATGAACGCCGCAGCGGCGCCTGCGCTCGCGAAGCTGACCCGCGCCTTCACCGACGGCTTCAACCGCGACGACCTCGACGGCGTGATGGCGTTCTTCGCCGAGGACGCGGTGTACGACGAGTTCGACGGTCGGCGCCACGTCGGGCGCGACGCGATCCGTGCCGCCTTCGTTCCGCAGTTCCGCGGCGACTTCGGCCGCATCCGCTTCCACGAGGAGGATCTGTTCGTCGATCCCGGCGCGGGACGCGCGCTGATCTCGTGGACGTGCACGCTCGAGCGCGACGGCAAGACGCGTGCGTGGCGCGGGCTCGACGTGCTGCACGTGCGCGACGGCAGGATCGTCGTGAAGGAGACCTACGCCAAGGCCGAGCGACCCAGGATCGCGACGCGCTGAGCCACGAGAAGGTTCGCAAGAAAGGTTCGCAAGAGAGGGTTCGAATGAGCTTGCCGATCGTGCGGATTCCGCGGAGGGTGGCGCCAGGGAGGTACCTCCGATGCTGCAGCCCGTCGTCCGGATCGTCGCCGTCTCGCTGCTCGTCATCTTGCCGTTCCCCGCTGCGGCCATCACGCTCACGGTCTCGAACACCGGCGTCGACTCGCCGACCTGCGGACCGACCGCGAGCCCGTGCCGCTCGATCACCCGCGCGGTCCTGAACTCGATGCCCGGCGACCGGGTGCTCGTGGGCCCCGGCGTCTACAGCGACGACCTCGACGTCGACGGGCTGTTCGGCGAGGCCGGCGAGGAGCCCGGCGCGGTGAACATCGGTGTCGCCGGGCTCACCGTCGAGTCGACCGGTGGGGCGGCCGGCACGCTGATTCGCAGGCGAGGGGGCGCGCCGAGCGACGGGATCGTGATCACGGCGAGCGACGTCGAGTTCGGGAAGGCGAGCAAGGGCTTCACCGTGGTCACGCTGGGGAACGTGAACTCGGCCGCGATCTCCGCGGTCGCGTCCGGCGTCGAGGTGGTCGGCAACGTGATCGCGGGGCCGGTCAACTTCGGCATCGGCTCGACGGCGAACGACGGGTTGTTCAAGGACAATCGCATCGTCTGCAGCTCCGGGGCCGGCAGCGCGTTCTTCCTGGTGCTGGGCACGGGGAGCCGGATCGATCGCAACACGGTGCAGGGTTGCCAGTCGGGATTCCTCGTCTCAGGGGCGGGCAACGTGATCACCCGCAACCTCGCGATCGGAAACGGCGTGGGGTTCGGCCTTACCGACTTCGCCGAGTTCTCGCGCAACGCGGCGCTCGCCAACACCACTACTGGCGCGAGCCTCGGCTCGAGTGGGACCCCAGGCCTGATCTTCGGGAACACCTTCGCCGGCAATGGCACGGCGTTCGGGAGCAACTGCGGCTTGACCAACAACACGGGCGGAGCCGTGACCGCGGCGGGCAACTTCTGGGGTGCTGCCACCGGCCCCGGCGCCGACCCGGCGGATCAGGTGTGCAACAGCTTCAGCAGCACGACGATCACGAGCCCGGTCGCGACCACCGACTCGACGCCGAAGATGGCCGCGATCCGCTGACCCGCCGCCCGACCCGACGGCACCTCGCCGCAGCCGACGAGCCCCTGAGCGGCCTCGACAACTCGATCCGGCAGATCCATGCCCCTCGCCAGTATGCCCCCGTCGGCGTTCGGCTCGTGCAGGGCAGCGTCCCGGAGTTGCCGTTCGCGCAGGCGACGACCGACTTGACTCCCCCATCCAGAATCGTGTGCAGTCGGGCGCCAACGCAGGCCTCGCGCGACGCCTCACGTCAAGGAAGATGGCTGCGGCTCTCCACACGTAGGACGACAGATGCGTTTTTCGCTGCCCCCACCTCCCCCGCCTCCCAGCCTCGGTCCGCCCCTGTTGCGGACGTTGGCTTACATCCATGACTCGATCGCCCCTTCGGTCGCCCGCCGCTTCCCGGCTGCCCTGCGGTGGCGCACCTAGCCGGCCACGCCTACCTTTCGATCTCCACTCACGCGACTGCCAGAGTTGGTACTATGCGTTTTGATTCCTACGACGCAGTGGTCATTGGCGGGGGATTCTACGGCTGCGTCGTCGCGCGTGAACTGCGCCAGTACTTTGAGCGTGTTCTCCTCCTCGAGAAGGAACACCAGCTGCTCGAGCGCGCCTCCTATCGCAATCAAGCTCGCGTACATCACGGCTATCACTATCCCCGGAGCATACTGACCTCGCTTCGCTCTCGCTTGAACTTTCCGCGGTTCATCGCTGAATACACGGACGCCGTAGTTTCGCCATCCGCTCAGTACTATGCGATCGCACGAAGGTTTTCCAAGGTCTCCGCCAGCCAGTTCACTCTGTTTTGCAACCGCATCCACGCACCGCTCTGGCCGGCCGCACACGACATCAAGGCGCTGTTCAATCCCTCCCACGTCGAGGACGTGTTCTCGGTCATCGAGTACGCGTTTGATGCCGCGAAGTTGAGGCGCATGCTTCAGACACAGCTGACCGATGTCGGCGTTGAATATGAGACTTGCGCCTCGGTCGACACGCTCACTCCGTCCCGAAGCACATGTCGCGTGACATTTGACATGGATGCGACGCCTCATCAGGTCGAGACCCAGTACGTCTTCAACTGCGCCTACTCGCTCATCAACGGCATCTTGTCACGCTCGGGCCTGCCGCTCGTACCGATGAAGCACGAGTTCGCCGAAATGGCCCTCATCGAAGTGCCGGAGTCGATCCGCGACATGGGGGTCACCATCATGGACGGTCCTTTCTTCGCGACCATGCCGTTCCCAGACCGCGGACTCCACACCCTGCATCACGTTCGTTACACGCCTCATCATTCCTGGATGGATGCTCCCGGCGCCGAGTACTTCGACGCGCGCCGGCATTTCGAGACGTTTCGCCCACGGTCGCATTACGGACACATGATTCGTGATGCCGTCCGCTATATTCCCGCCCTCGCGGGTGCGCGCTTCGTCGAGAGCCTTTGGGAAGTGAAGACCGTACTCCCGCGCAGCGAGGTCGACGACAGCCGACCGATCCTGTTCAAGCCCCTGGACACTTTCCGGAACATCGTTTGCGTCTTAGGAGGCAAGATCGACAATGTCTTCGACATCCAGGAGTACATACGCGACTTCATCGGAGCCCTGAGGTAAGAGATATGCCGTTGGACTGCTTTGTCTCCGTCGTGGCACCCATCCGCGACGATTCGGACATCCTCGAAGCGTTTGTCGAGCAGGTGATACCAATCCTGCGGGACCGCTTCGACAACTACGAACTCGTGCTCGTCGACGACGGCTCGGAAGACGACTCCGTCGAAACGGCCCAGGAACTCCTGAAGCGCCACCCGGGGATTCGGCTGTTGCGGCTTTCGCGGCGCTTCGGCGAAGAGGTGACGATCGCAGCCGGCCTGGAGTTGGTCATCGGCGACTTCGTCGTCGTCATGTCGCCCCGAACGGATCCACCCGAATCGATCCCATCGATCGTCGAGCAGTCCCGGGCGGGCAATGACGTCGTATTCGGCGTGATCGCGGGCCCCCGCCCCGAGGGTTGGCTGTATCGCGTCGGCGCACGCGTCTTCCGCGCGTATTGCGCGCGCTTCCTAGGTCTCAAACTGCCGAAGAACTCGACCCACTTCCGATGTCTAAGCCGACGCGCCTTGAACGCGATCACCCAGAGCAAAGACCTCCATCGATACCTACGTCTGTCCAGTTGTTTTCTGGGCTATCCGCATCAAGAGTTTCCGTACATCCCGGTTGTCCGCGACCACCGCCGACCGCCGCGCAGTGTGATCACCGGAATCAATACTGCCGTGGACTTCGTCGTGGAGAACTCCCGACACCCACTGCGATTCGTCACCTGGATGGGCATCGCGGCTGCCCTGATCGACGTGCTCTACGTATTCGTTGTGGCCATGATCTACGCGTACAAGCGGTTCGACACGAATGGCTGGACGTCGCTATCCCTGCAAAGCGCCGGACAGTTTCTATTCCTGACGGCCATGCTGACGATCATGAGCGAATACGTGGGCCGGATCCTCGAGCGGCTGCGGGATCGTCCTCCCTATTACGTCGGGGACGAGTCGACGAGCCCCCTCTCGCACATCGAACGAGATCGCGTCAATGTCGTCACGGAATCCACCATGCCGTTCTCCAGCTCGACCCCCGGCAGGCTACCGCTCGAAGGCGCCACCACGACGCAATCGGGTGGCAGCTGACCTCCCGGCCCGCAGCACGACATCCAGCGAGTCGAATGTGCGCAGATGACGCGAACCGATCCATCAACGCCGCCTCACCAGGAGCGCACTCGGTCCGCGGGACGAGACTTCTTGCGGAGATCGAGGGCGTTCCTGAGGACGCGCGTCCCGCCCGTTGCCTGGGCTTACCAGAAATTCCTGTTCGCGATCTGCACGGAGGCCCCCAACGATTGTGCGTCGATCCCGAAAGTGAAGGACGCTGGCGCGCTCGTACATGTCCATGATGGCGGGGTGGATTATCAAGTAATGCACAACGGCATCAAGGTACGCCTCAACAGCTACTACGCCGACCTGAACACGGAGATCATTTCGCACCTCAGAGGCCACCACGAGCCACAGGAGGAGCGTGTCTTCTACGAGGTTCTCAACTCGCTCCCCCAAGACATTTGCATGATCGAAGCAGGAAGCTACTGGGGCTACTATTCGATGTGGGCCCAGACAACGAAAACTCGCGCTCGCAATATACTCATCGAGCCCGTTGATGATCACGCGCGGGTGGGATTCGACAACTTTGCGCTCAATGGACTGCACGCCGAATTCATCAGAGCCTATGTCGGCGCAACCTCCGAATCACCGCATACGAAGAAGTTCGAGAACGAGGTCATCGTGGATCTCGAGAGAATCTCGATCGATGACCTGATGAAGAGGGTCAACATCGAGTTTGCGCATATCGTGCATGCCGATATTCAGGGCGCGGAAGATGAACTGCTCGCGGGAGCGGTCGAGTCGGTTCGCGCGTCGCGGATCGGCTATTTTTTCATATCGACGCACGGACACGACGTTCATGCGCGTTGTCGCGCGTTTTTCCAAGAGCATGAGTTTCGGATTGTCGCCGAACACAGTCGGAGCGAGAGCTTCACGACCGACGGATTGATCGTTGCCCGGGCCAGAGAGTATCCTGGACTCGACAGCGTGAGTATTCAGAAGAACTCCAATTGGAAGTCCGGGGTTGCCCTGTTGCGACATTTCCTCCGTAGCGTCAGGTCGGCCGTGGGCCGTGCGAATCGCGCGAAGACCGGGGCTGACTACGACTTCTGACTCCCACCGCCGATCAACGAAGAGGGACGACCGTCCGCGCGTTCAGGATCGGCTTGGTGCATTGGAGGCATCCCCTTGACAAGCGAGAGCGCCCTGGTGGGGTATTCGGGATTCGTGGGCGGCAATCTGCATCGCCAGCACAGGTTCGACGCCGTGTACAATTCGACGAACATTGGCGAGATCGCGGGACGATCGTTCGAACTACTGGTCCTCTCCGCAGTGCAGGCAAAACGGTGGTGGGCGAATCTGAACCCGAACGAGGACTGGGCGGGTATTGAGCGATTGTTGGCCTCGCTCGCGCACGTAAAGGCACAACGCGTCGTATTGGTCTCCACGATCGACGTCCTGGGAGTGTTCGATGGCGTCGACGAGGACTTCGATCCCAGCGGATACGAAAACCACGCCTACGGGGCCCATCGCTTGCGCCTGGAACGCATCGTGCAGGCGATGTTTCCCAAGACGAGCGTCGTCCGACTACCGTCGCTTTTCGGACCCGGCCTGAAGAAGAACGTGATCTACGATCTCTTGAACGAGAATCAACTAGAGAAGATTGAGCCGAACTCGAGTTTTCAGTATTACGACCTCGCGAACCTCTGGGAACATATTGGCCTGACATTGCGCGAAGACATCTCGTTGATTCACTTGTTCCCTGAACCGGTTACAACGGCGCGGATCATCCAGCAGTTCTTCCCGGAACTCCGCGTCGGTAGCGATCCCGGTTTCGAAAGCCAGTACGCGTGCCGAACGAAATACGCAGACCTGTTCGGTGGCAGTGACGGCTTCATCTGGAGTCGGGAGGAGGTTTGCCGGAAGCTCGGCCTTTACATTGAGAGTTATCGCCGGGGAGACATTCGGTGAAGCTGGCCGTTTCGAACATCGCCTGGGACATCGAAGAGCAAGCAGCGGTACTCGAGATGCTCCGCCGTCGAGACGTCCGGGGCATCGAGCTGGCGCCTACGAAGCTCTGGCCGGGCTGGGCCGGTGCCGACGTTCAGTCCGCGGCGAACTGGCGTCGGGCGTTCGCTTCGGAGCAATTCGAACTCCCCTCCATGCAAGCCATTTTCTTCGGCCGACCGGAACTGCTCATCTTGGCTCCCGATCCCATTCGTCAGGAGGCGCTGGAGCATATCGGTCGGGTCGCGAACTTGGCGTCGGCGTTTGGATCTCGGGCGCTGGTCTTCGGTGCGCCGCGCAATCGCGACCTAGGTCATCTGACGGCTACCGAGGCCGCTGCCAGGGCGATCGACTTCTTCCGCGAAGCCGCCCGAATCTGTGCCGCGCATGGCGCATGTCTTTGCCTTGAACCGCTCCCTGAGGCCTATGGCAGCAAGTTCATGACGCGATGGCGCGAGACACGCGAGCTGGTGCGTGCGGTCGACGAACCAGGATTCGGCCTAATGCTCGACACGGGCTGCATTCATCTGGCGGGGGACGATCCTGCGGAAGCAGTCATCGTATGCAATGACATGATCCGCCATTTTCATGTGAGCGAGCCGCATCTGTCGGGTTTCGATCGTACCGTCATCGATCATGCCCGTATCGGCGAGGCCCTGCGTCAGATTGATTATTCGGGTTGGGTCTCGATCGAAATGCGTCGGCCAGCGGCCCCCCTCGCACAGATCAGCGAAGCCGTACGCCGGGTTTCTGCCTGGTACGGACCCTTTTGAGTCGCGGGCTCCCGAACACCACAGTAGCCATGCTTTCCGTCGTCATTCCGGCCTACAACGAAGAACATACCATTGGCGAGTCGATTGAGTCGCTTGCGACGGCTCTCGATCTTGCACAATTCGACTACGAATTGCTGGTCGTCAACGACGGAAGTTCGGATGGCACCGAGAGAGTGCTGATCGAACTGGAGGGGACTTATCCTGCACTACGACATGTCAACAACCAGGGCAGGCATGGCTTTGGACATGCAGTGCGTTGTGGTTTGACTCACTATCGGGGCAGCGCCGTAGCCGTCGTGATGGCCGACGGCTCGGACAGCCCGGCGGATCTGATTGCCTATTACAGGAGTATCGGCGAGGGCTATGAGTGTGCGTTCGGGTCGCGGTACATTGCCGGCGCTCGCGTCGAGGAGTATCCGCGTCTGAAATGGATGGTGAACCGCATGGGGAACTGGCTGGCAGCGAGTCTGTTCCGCGAGCGGTACAATGACTTCACCAACCCGTTCAAGTGCTATCGCCGAGAGATCGTCGATGGCATGCAGCCGCTGGTATCCGGGCAGTTCAACCTCGCGATCGAGATGTCCCTCAAGGCAGTGGCTCAAGGCGCCCGCTACTCGGTTTCACCGAACTCCTGGAGGAGCCGCACAGGGGGAAGGTCCACGTTCAAGGTGTTCGCGCAGATGAGCTTGTACATCCAGACTCTGATCTACTGTTTCGTTGTCACCAAGCTTGCTCCGCGGCTGGGTCGATCGGCGCGGTAGGCTGCCTTCTCCTGGCTTCTTCTCGCATCGGAGTGGTTCGTGTCCCTTCGGTAGCCGTTCACCACTGCTGCGCTGAGGACTCCGTTCCCGGGTCGCTGTTCGGTCCCTCGAGCGCCCTCGAACGCAGGCTGGGACAGACGCATTTCGTGCGCTACTCCGCGCACTCTATCGCGACGTTCCGGCGGTCCGCGGATCAAACCGGATCCCGCCACTCGCCTGCGGCAGACGTGGATGCCGGCACACATCAGCCGCGCTCTCGCCGCCCGCCGTCGGGTGCCGTGGAAGTGGATTCCTGGTGCGTCCGGATTCCGTCAACCGCGAAAGTCGATTGCGGACGGAATCACGCGCTGGTAGACGGCGACGCTTGCATCAAGACGGCGATGCGACTGAGCTCCCGACGGACCCTCCGGCCGCGGGCGCGCCACGCGGTCGCGGGCTCGAGCACCTCGCTCTCGCCGCCTGCGTCCTGATCTACGGCTTGCTGTCGATCCCGGTCGTGCTGCTTGCACCTGGTGGCGGGCTCGACATCTCCTGGATCCAGGTGCTGAACCGCGCGTCCGTGCTGCGCTGGCAGTTCGGCAGCGACATCGTGTTCACCCACGGGCCGCTCAACGTGCTCGCCGTACCGCTGATCGTTCCGGAGACGTTCTGGCTGATGATCGTCTTCCGGCTGCTGTACGGCGGCTTGATGGGCTGGGCCACGTTCCGCATTGCCCGGCGGGCGCGCGCACCGCTCTGGGCGGCGCCGCTGGCGCTTCTGATCGTGGTCCCCATCCTCGACGCGCCCGACACCATCGACCCGATGTTCCTGGTCGCACCCTTCGCGTGGCTCTGCCTGGGCCTCTTCTTTCGCGACCCGGACGACTCCGTCATGACGTACGTCTTCTCCACGCTGGTCGCCGCGGTGGCGCTGGTCAAGTACACGTTCTTCGTCGTTGCGGTCGCGGTCGCGTGCCTGCTGGCGTTCGACCGGGTCGCCCGGCAGCAACGGACGCCCTGGTGGTCCCTCACCTTCGCCGCGGCACTGCTCGTCTTCTGGGTGCTCGCCGGGCAGCCGCTGGCGGGCCTGCTGGCGTGGATCGGCACCGGCATGGAGGTGTCGGCGGGCTACAGCGGTGCAATGAGCACGCCGCTCCAGCCGGGAGATGCGACGGAGGTCCTCGGCTTCTGCGTCGGGGCGCTGCTTCTGCTCACGGTCGCGGGCTGGATCTTCGTGCGACACCAGCAGCGCGGCATCTGGAGCGCCGTACCGCTGATCGGCTTCGCCCTCATCCTGTTCACGCACTTCAAGGCTGGCTTCGTGCGGCACGACATCCACGCCGTGAACGCGCTGCTCGCGATGCCGGCCTTCGGGCTGGCGGTCTGGGCGCTTTGCGCCGACGCGCTGCCGCGCCTGCGCGGCCTGATGGTCGGCGGGCTGCTGGTGATCCTGTGCTCGTGGTGCAGCGCCTACGGGATCCTGCACCGCATGGGATGGTCCTCGCTGGTCGACTACTTCGCGAGCTTCTACAACGGCGCGGCGGTCTCGCTGGCGAGCGTGAGCGCACCGGGCCAGCTGAAGGACGCCCTGGTTGCCGTGCAGGCGAATGCCCGGGCCGCGGTGCGTGCGCAGGATCCGCTCCCGGCGATGAGCGGCACGGTGGACCTCTACTCTTACGATCAAGCCGTGGTCCTGTCGCACGACCTTAACTACGCACCACGCCCCATCTTCCAGAGCTACACGGCCTTCTCCGACGCGCTGGCGCGGCGCAACGCGGCGTCTCTAGAGAGCGCGCAGCCCGCGAACGTCTTGCTGGACGCGGCGGTGATCGACGGCAGATATCCGTCGACGGACGACGGACGAAGCTGGCCCGTGCTGCTCGCCGGCTACGACCTTGCCGGTATGCGCGGCCGCTTCGCGCACTTCGTGCCGGCGACACAGCCGCGCCGCGCCGAGATGCAGCTCCTGGCGGAGGCGACCATCGCGTTCGGCCAGGACATCACGCTGCCACCGCACGATGTTCCGCTCTGGGCGGAAATCGACATCGAGTACTCGGCCGCCGGGTCGCTGCTCGACGGCATCTTCAAGGCGCCGCCGCTGTACGCGCAGGTCGCGCTCGCGGATGGCGGTCGCGCCGAGTTCCGCATCGTGCCGTCGGTTGCGCGGGGAGGCCTGCTGCTGACGCCTCTGGTAACGACCGGCGAGGGCCTGGCGATGCTCGCGCTGGGACGGCCGTTTCCACCGACGAACGAGGTGCTGTCGATCCAGCTGCGCAGCGACGGCGCCTGGGCCTATCGCCCGACCGTGCGGATTCGGCTCTACACGCTGGCGATCACGGCGAAGTCGCTCGCCGGCTGAGACTCCCGCGTACCGCACGGACGGGTCAGATCGCCGCACACGCGGACTGGAGCGATCGCTCCGCTCGGCCGATGGTACGCGGAACCCGGGCCGCCCGCCTGCCGCGGGCCGCCCCGCGCCATCCGCCCGGAGATCCGCATCGCCATGAGCATCTGCGAAGGCTTCCCTGCACCCGCGACCGCGAACGGAACGTCCCGCCCCGGCTCCGCCGACGCGGCATCGCCGATCGCCACACCGAAGGTGATCCTCGCCATGCTGGAATCCGGCAAGGGCGTCAGCGACCTGCTCTTCACGCCCGGGCGTCCGCCGCAGGTCGAGAAGCACGGCAGCCTCGAGGGCGTGACGATCCCCGAGCTGCCCGTGCTGACCCCGGAGCACACGGCCCGCATCGCGAGCGATCTCATCGGCGGCAACGAGACGGCGCTGCGGCTGCTCGCCGAGCACGGCTCGGCCGATCTCTCCTACGCGCTGCCGGGCAGCGCACGCTTCCGCGTCAACATCTTCCGCCAGCGCGGCACGCATGCGGTCGTGATGCGCGTCATCGCGAGCAGGATCCCGAGCCTCGAGGAACTATGCCTGCCGCCGTCGCTCGCGGAGATCGCGACCTACAAGACGGGCATCGTCCTGGTCACGGGGCCCACCGGCTCCGGCAAGTCGTCGACGCTCGCAGCGATCATCGACCTCATCAACGAGACGCGAGCCGAGCACATCCTCACCATCGAGGACCCGATCGAGTTCCTGCACGCGCACAAGAAGGCCACCGTCAACCAGCGCGAGCTGCACAGCGACACGCCGACGTTCGCGCTCGCGCTGCGGGCGGCTCTCCGTCAGGCGCCGAAGGTCATCCTGGTCGGCGAGATGCGCGACCGGGAGACGATCGAGATCGCGCTGACGGCAGCCGAGACCGGACATCTGGTGCTCTCCACGCTCCACACCATCGACGCGTCGAAGACCGTCGACCGCATCGTCGGCACGTTCGAGGCGGGCGACCAGCAGGCCGTGCGCGCGCGCCTCGCGGCCTCGTTCCGCTGCTTCGTCTCGCAGCGGCTGCTCCCGCTGAAGAGCGGCGGGCGGATCGCCGTCGTCGAGGTCCTGAAGTCGACCATGCGCACGCGCGAGTACCTGGCACGCGGGGAGGAAGGGGCTCAGGGAAAGTCGCTGCTCGACGCCATGCGCGACGGAGCGCTCGACGGCATGCAGCACTTCGACGGCGAGATCGAAGGCCTGGTGCGCCAGGGGCTGGTCTCGCTCTCCACCGCTCTCTTGAACGCGACGAATGCCGGCAACCTCAAGCTGCGGCTCGCCGACATGCGCGACCTCGAGGAGGATGACACACCTGCCGCGAAAGCGGCGCCGACCGCGGAGGAGCCACCGGCGGAAGAGGCCGCCCCGACGACCGAGTCGCTCATCATCCGAGGGCCCGCGCAGTACCAGTGACCTCCGACGGGTCGCGCCGGCGCGCCGCCGCGCGTGCCCCCACGGTCCGTGGCGCACGCGCGCTGGCCCGCGATTGCGTGCCGCGCACGTGGCACGTATCTGTCGCCGCACGAGCTGCTCGTCCGGCGAGCGCGAAGGGTCACGCCATGCAGCCAACACGACGACTCGACCTCGGCCTCGGGCGCACGCGCGCGGCGCGAGGAGCCGTCCGCGCACCGGCATCGACGTGACCGACGAGGACGGCCGCGCCTCGGGCCCGACACCTCGACGGAAGCGCTACGCACCGCGCCTGTCGCGCGACGCGCGGCGCACGCAGCTCCTCGAGCATGCGCAGGGCTTGCTGCGCGCCGGCGGCGTCGAGGCGCTCACGATGGAACGGCTCGCGAGCGAGGCCGGAATCGCGAAGCCCGTCGTCTACCGGCACTTCCCCGATCGCGACGCGATCGTGCTGTCGCTGCTGCGCTCGGAGTGGCAGCGCATCGACGACGCGATCTCCGCGATCGACCCCGGCTTGCCCTGGGACGAGACGCTGCGCCGCGCGGTCGCGGCGTTCCTCGACGCGCTCGGGCGCCGATCCTCGTGGCTACGCACGCTGTGGGGGACGCCGGTGGTCGAGGACGCACGCGCGAAGCGCCGCGCCGAGCTCGCGCGCGTCCTGTCGGCGGCCTTCGTCACCCACTTCCGTGTCGGCTCCGCCGAGGCGACGACCGTGGCCGTCATGCTGCTCGCCGCCTTCGACGCCGCCGGACGCCGCTGGATCGACGAGCGCCCGTCGCGCGCGCTCGTCGAGGCGCTGTGCGACGACCTCGCACGCGGCGTCGTCGAACGGCGCGCCTGGCGCCCGCGGCGCGCGCCTCAGAAGCCCATGCGGAACTCCTCGCCGCAGGCGTTGACGACGATGTTGCGCGGGTCCCATGCTGGAGCGACGAGGTCTGCGCTCCAGGCAGCGAAGTCCTCGCGCAGGCGACGCACGCGGTCGGGCTGACTCGCGGCCAGGTCGATCTGCTCGCCCGGGTCCGACGACAGGTCGAACAGGTACGAGAACGCGCCGTCGCGAGACTCCCAGAGCTTCCACGGTCCCTGGCGCACCGCGAGCAGCGGCTCGCTCCGCCAGTAGAGCGTCTCGTGCGGCACGCCCTGCGTCGTACCGCGCACGAAAGGCACCAGGTCGACGCCGTCGCGGCGCGGCCCCTCGGGAGCCGATGCACCGACGGCGCGCAGCACGGTCGGCAGCACGTCGAGTGCGGTGACCGGGTGGCCGTAGACCCGGCCCGCCGGCAGCCCGCGCGGCCAGCGCATGAGGAACGGGATGCGCGTGCCGCCCTCGAGGAGCGTGAGCTTGCCGCCGCGCAGAGAGCAGTCGCAGAGATTCGTATAGGCGGCGCAGCCGTTGTCGGAGAGAAAGACGATCAGCGTGTCGTCCGCGAGGCCGAGCGCGTCGAGGCGGTCGAGGACCGCACCGACGCCGTCGTCGAGGGCGCTCACCATCGCGGCATAGATGCGCTGCCGCTCGTCGGCGATGTCCGGGAAGCGGTCGTAGTACTTCTGCGTCGTCTGCAGCGGCGTGTGCGGCGCGGCGTGCGCGAGGTAGAGAAAAAAGGGCCGGTCCGCGTTCCGGTCGAGGAACTCGAGCGTCTCGCGCGTGAGCTCCTCGGTGAGATACTCGTCGGCGTTGTTCACGACCTGGCGCCCGGGCTCGCGCAGGATCTGCTTCCAGAAGCTCGCGTTCGCGCGTGGCTCGATCGACTCGCCGTTGATGACCCCCGGCAGGTCCGGCTCGATGAAGTTGGTCGAGCCCGCGTAGAAGCCGAAGAACTCCTCGAAGCCACGCGCGATCGGCGCGAACTCCGGACGCGAGCCCTGGTGCCACTTGCCGATGATGCCGGTGTACAGCCCGGCTGCGCGCAGCAGGTCGGCCATCGTGCGCTCGCCGACGTCGAGCCCCAGGCCTTCGGCCTCGACGCGCTCGTCGGAGCCCGCGTTGTACTCGAAGCCGAAGCGGTTCTGGTAGCGGCCGGTGAGGAGCCCGGCGCGCGACGGGCTGCACATCGCCGCGGTCGCATAGCCCGCGTCGAAGCGCACACCGCCCTGCGCGATGCGGTCGATGTTGGGCGTCGGGATGCGGTCCCCGACGTACGCGGAGACGTCCGCGACGCCCAGGTCGTCGGCGAGAATCACGATCACGTTGCGCGCCTGCGGTGCCGCGGTCTTCGCAGCGTCGCCGCAGCCGGTCGCGAGGGACAGCGCGCCTGCGATGAGCAGTACCGTGACGGCGGGTCCGGTTGCCGTTCGCCCACGTCGAGTCGTCTGCGTCATGACCAACCTCCGGGTTCGCGGTGTCGCGAAAATGTTACGTAGCGCAACATTGCCCCCCGTGTCGACAGCGAATCGGTGGCCGGTGGCCGATGGCCGACGGCGAGAGGCCGCGACGCCCGCCATCTGCTTCCGGGGCATCGACGTCGTGTCCCACGATCAGAGCATCCACGTGGTCGGCGAAGGGTCTTGACCCGCCCCGCCGAGGAGGGTTCCCGCGGCGCGATGGGAATGATCTCGAGACGTCTCCCCTGCCTGGTATTGTCGGTCGCCTGGCTCCTCGCGAGCTGTTCGGATCGGAGCGCGGAGCCGGTGCTCCGCGTGGGAGCGGCCGCCGTCGCGATCACCCCCTGCGGCCCGCACCCGGACTGGGACGGCACGATCACCGCCAGCGGCCTCTGGGGGGAAACCTACGAGGATCGCAACGGCAACGGACGCTACGACCTCGGCGAGCCGTTCGTCGACGACGCCGGGAACGGCGAGATCGATCCGCAGTCGAACGGGAAGTATGCCGGCGTCTTCCTGGCCGGCTTCGGCCGCGACCGCATGGCCCTGGGTTGCCAGGACGACATCTGGGTTCGAGCCCTCGTGATCGACGACGGACAGAGCCGGGTCGCACTCGTCTCGCTCGACGTGATCGGCATGCTCAAGCACGGCAGCTACGCCGGCTTCGCCCGAGCCGAGGCGATGCTCGTGCCGGATCTCGGCATCACCCACTTCGTGTACAGCAGCACGCACAATCACGAGGGTCCCGATACCCTCGGGCTCTGGGGCAGCGATGTGCTCTCGGACGGCAAGTTCCCGCGCTACACGCGCTTCATCGACCGCCAGACGGCGCGAGCGCTGCGCGAGGCGGTCGCCGCGCTCGAGCCCGTCGCGGTGGTGCGCCCGTCGCAGGTGGACCCGGACCGCGACCCCGACCTGCGCGGGCTCCAGGTACGAACGCGCTGCCGGCCGCCGTTCTTGTTCGACGCAGACCTGCGCGCGATCGCCTTCGAGCGCGCCGACGGCAGTGCGATCGCGACGCTGCTCAACTGGGGGACCCACCCGGAGTCGCTCGAAGACCGTAACTTCCACGTCAGCTCGGATTTCCCCCACTACATTCGCGACGAGGTGGAGTCGCATCTCGGCGGCACCGCGGTGTACTTCTCGGCGGACCTCGGGGCAGCCGAGATCGTCGGCGACTCCTGCGTGGGCGGCGCGGGGCCGCGCCGGCCGGACGGCTCGAACGAGTTCGACACACGCGACGACCTCGGCTTCGCACGAACCGAGCGCATCGGCCGCGTCGTGGGTGCGGCGGCAGTACGCGCCCTTCGCGCGGCCGCGCCCGTGGACGTGGGGCGCCTCGACGTGCGCACGACGACGTACCGGGCCGCCGGATCGAACCAGACCTTCGAGCTCGGGCGCTCGCTCGGCATCCTCGATCTCGACCCGGCCGTGTACGACCCGGTGCTCTGTCCGGGGACTGCCGGTCTCTGCGGCCCGATCGAGCAGAGCGCGATCGGATTCCTCGACCGCGCCGGCGCCCCGCAGATCCAGCTCGTGACGTTTCCCGGCGAGGTATTTCCCGAGCTCTATCTCGGAGTCGCCGGGCACCGGCGAGACGACTGCCCCGAGGCCGATACCGGGCGCCCCGCGGAGCCGTCGGTACGTGCAGCGATCGATGCCCCGTTCCAGGTCGTGATCGGGCTCTCCCCGGACGAGCTCGGCTACGTCGTTCCGGGCTACGATTTCCACGCCGCCGCGCCACTCGAGGAGGCGCCGGACCCGTGTCAAGGTCGCCCCTTCGACCCGGCCGTTCCCCGTCGCACGGTGCCGCCCCACTACCACGAGACGCTGTCGCTCGGACCCGAGGCGGCGAGCTACGTCACCTGCAAGCTGGTCGAGCTGCTGCGCGGACCCGAGTCCGTGGCCGGCGAGCCCGCCTGCGCCGCATTGCCTTGACCGGCGACCCGTCGCTGTTCGATCGCGCCGGCCGCGCCGTTCGTGTGAGCCTGCTCTTCGCACTGTGCGTCACGCCCTGTGCGGCGCACCTGCGCGTCGAGCCGGACGGTCTCCTGCGGGCGATCCGCCGGGCGAGCGCGCTCGTCGTCGCGCGGGCCGAGGACGCGACGCAGGTGCCCTCCCCCTCTTCGCGCGACGCCGCTACCCGAACCCGGTTCACGACCCTCGACGTCCTCGAGGGCGGCGCGCCCCGATCGATGACGGTCGTCGGCGACGCGAGATCGCTGCGATGCGCGCGCGACGACGTCGCCGTCCTGCTGGTGGTCGGAACCGCCGGGGACGTCGACTCGTGGGTCACGGCAGAGGGGCTCGGTGCGCCGATCCTGCTCGCGGGCCCGACCCTGAGCGACGGCGCGAGAGCGTCGCTGCGAGCGCTGTGGCGCGCGACGCATCCGTCGCCGTCGGCCGCCGCTGCGCCCGCGCTGCCCACCGAGACGACCGACGCACTCGCGCGCCTGATCGAGGTCCCCGAGTCGCGTCTCGCGACTCGGGCCGCGATCGATCTCCTCGCGCTGGCAGAGCATCCCGAGGCGTTCTCCCCGGCGGCACGACGGGCCATCGCGCAGCGCGCCGCGGACGTCGGGCTCGATGCGCGCCTGCAGTCCGTTCTCGGTCTCGTCTCCCGGCGTCTCGCGGCGCCGACCGCGAGCACCCATGCGCACCCGGGAGAGCGGCCGTGAGTGCAGCGCTCTGCTCAGCGGCGCGATCCGGTTCGACCCATGCCTCGCTCAGGCCGCCGCGACCCAGTTGCCGTGGAAACCGTAGGGCACGCGGTGCGGCAGACGCACGGTGGCGACGGGCTCGCGCGTGATGTTGCGCGCATCCAGGATCAGGAAGTCGCTCGCGTCGCGCTCGCGGTCGTAGGCGAAGTAGAGCAGGAAGCCGTCGTCCTCGGCAGCCGTCGCGCTGCGCGGAACGAAGACCGGCTCGCTCACTCCGTTCCCCATGCCGTGCCAGCGCGTCTCGATCGTCCCGCGTTCGAGATCATAGCGGCGAATGCCCGAGAAGAGTGGCGCCGTCGTCGTGGCGTCGTCCCGCCGACCCGCCGCGGCGTAGCCGAACCGGTGCCGCCGGCCGAGCTGACGCTCGTCGATGCGGGGGAACTCGGTCGCTCCATCGTCACGCTGCTCGGTCCGGACCGTGCCCGCGGCGAGATCGATGGTCCAGCGACTCAAGCGCGCACCGTCGCGCTCGCCGGAGCCGCTGCGCTGCCGATCGGGGTTGTCCATGAAGTCGAGGCGGCGGAACAGCGGGGCATCGATCTCGATCCTGCCGCTCTCCGCGTACGCGTTCATCGGGTGGAAGACGTAGCTCGGCTCCGCGTCGAACCAGCGGACGTCGGCGTTTCCTCCCGCGCGCGGCATCACGCCGAGCCTGGTCGGACGGTCGTCGTCCCAGAAGAACGGGCTGCCGCGCCTGGCGATCTCCTCGAGCGAGAAGACGAGCGGACAGAGCATGAAGACGACGTGATCGCGCGTGATCGCGAAGTCGTGGATCATCGAGGGCCAGGCGAGGTCGATCTCCTCGCTGCGCAGCAGCGTGCCCGCGCGATCGACGACGTGGTAGCGCAGATACGGCGGAAACGGCGAGTAGCCGAAGAAGAGCATCTCGCCGGTCTCGGGATCCATCTTCGGGTGCGCCGTCATCGGTGGCACGAGGCGGCCGTCGAAGTCGTACTCGCCGAGCGTCGCCAGCGTCGCGGGGTCGAGCCGCGTGGGGAGGGCTCCCTCCATGAGCGCCAGGAGCCGTCCCGCATGCGCGACGATGTTCGTGTTGGCGGTATTCTTGAAGCTCGGCATCTCGTCGGCCGACATGCCGAAGATGCCCGGAAAGAGGGCGCGGCCCTTCGCGCGCTCCTCGAGCAGCCCCGTGCTCTCCACCCAGCGGTTCTGGTAGCTCGCGCGCCCGGCGGCAAGGCGAACGGCATGGATCATCCCGTCGCCGTCGAACCAGTGGTAGCGGCCGATCGGCTCGAACTCCGAGTTGGGCCCGTTGCGATAGAACGTGCCGTTCAATTCGGGCGGGATCGTGCCCACGACCTCCAGGTCGTCGCAGCGACCTTCGCCGAGCCACGGCGCGAAGTTGCCCTGCAGAAACGGATTACGCTCGGCTTCTTTCCACGGCATGTGTGATCCCTCCACCCCGCAGAGCCTAGTACACGGCCCGAGACGGTGCGAGACGCTGCCAACGACAGACGCGCCCGACAGCCGCGATCCGGGAGGCCGATCCGCCGCTGCGCTCCCTGCGGCGCAGCACGTGGCAACGCCGCAGGTTGCGAGCTGTGCCGGCGGGGCGCGTCGACGCCCGGCCGGAGCGGATGTTTCGGTGACCAACCACCGCGGCGCCGCGCGCTAGCGCTTGCGGGTGAACGCGGCGACACCGTCGGCGCCATACGACGCGAGGTACAGGGGCTTGCCGTTCCTGGTCACGGCGACGGCGGGCGCGTTCGACACCGCGAGCCCCGGCCTGCACAGCACGTTGTCGCCCGTCCGGTTGGTGGATTTCATCTTCGTCTTCCTCCTTCGGGAGCAGCCGCGCGCGCAGGCGCGCGCTCTCTGGTCGGCGCCGCCGCCATGGGCGTGCCGGCCCGCGTCCTGCGGGGAAGGCGGGAATCGCCTGGTTACGACGTAACCGTGCCCGGCCGGGACGGGGCTTCGCGCCCCGGAAGACCGAACCGGCCCTCTCGCGAGGACGTTTCGCTCATCCGCCGCCGGCGATGGCGCAACGCGCGTCGAGCCCGCGGCTCCGGTCGAGATCGTCGTCCACGTCGACGCGCACCACGCCCGCCACGTACCGTCGATGCTGCGGACCTACCCGTGCAGTCGCCGGTACGCCTCGTCGCCGGCGTCCGCCGCCACCGACGACCCGAGCGCGTGCGCGTCGCGCACCGACGCGCACACCAGGTCCGCGCTGATCGGCAGCGGCATGTTGCCCATGAACGGGAATCCCAGCGCCGCTTCCGCGACGACGACCAGCGCCGGGCTGTCCGGATAGAACTCCGCGCCCGTGGAAACACCCTCCGGCGAGTAGAGCACCGACAGCGCGGAGCACGGCGCGTCGTTCGACGCGAGCGTGGGAACGATCGCGACCGGAACACCCAGCCGGAACGCGATCGCCTTGCCCGCGTCGATGCACTTGCCGCCGCCGGCGGCGACCAGGCAGTCGACGCGCTCCGCGGCGAGCGCCGCCACCTGCGCTTCGATCTCCTGCAGCGAGCATTCGCCGCCGAACGGCCGCGGAACGGCTTCGATGCCGGCGTCGCGCAGGCTCGCGAGCAGCGTCGCGCCGTCACCTCGGAGACCGCGCGCGGACATGAGCAGGGCCGCACGCGTCGGCCCGAGCAGCGTCAAGTAGTGTCCGACGCCACGCAGCACACCACGGCCCTCGACGTAGCGCCCGGGCGCGACGAAGACGCGCGGCACGGGCAATCCGCCGCGATCGGATGGGGCGAAGACCTCGTGCGGCAGGTAGGCGGTCGAGATCTCCATGGCGGCTTCTCCGGGGTCGCGGGTGTGGCCACCGCGATCGCCGATGTGCTCGGCGATGTCGATCGAGGGCGCTCGGCGCGGCGCGCGCGGCGTGCTCGGCCGGCGAGGGGCCTTGCCGCGCGACCAGCCACCGCGTACGCATCCGTACGCGATGGGACTCCCGACCCGCGACGCGCTCCGCGCCACGACGCCACCGACCTATCGCTGGACGCGCCACGTCGCGCTGATCGTCGCGTTCGCCGCCGCGGGTCTCGCCGTCTGCCTGTACGCGCTCGGCGGGCTCGGCGGCGCCGACACGCTCGTGATCGGCGTCGCCTTCCTGCTGACGAACCTCGGCGAGTACGTGGCGCACCGCTGGCCGCTGCACCGGCCGATGTTCCCGCGTGCCGTGTACGAGCGCCACGTGCGCGAGCACCACGCGTTCTTCACGTACGACCGCATGGCCGTCGACGCGTGGCCGGAGATCCGCTGGGTGCTGTTCCCGCCCTGGGCGCTGCCGCTGCTGGTCGCTACCGTCGTGCCGCTCGCGCTGCTGGTCGGCGCGGTCGCGGGGACGCGGGCCGCGTGGCTCTTCGTCCTCGTGGCGATCGCGTACTACGCGCTCTACGAGGTCCTGCACGCGCTCGCGCACCTGCCGGACGACGCGCCGCTCGCACGCGTCGGCGCGGTGCGCGCGCTGACGCACCACCACCGCGTGCACCACGACCCGGCGCTCATGCGGAGCTGGAACTTCAACTTCGCGATCCCTCTATTCGACGTACTGTTGCACACGCGGTACGCCGGCGTTCCGCCGGAAGCGGACCGCGTGCGCTGAGCGGCGGCCGCGCGCCGGGCTCAACTCGGCGGGCAGCGGCCGAGGAGCACATCGAGCCGCCGCCGCTCGCGCGACCCGACCACAGCTCCGCCGCTGCGCGCCAGGCGGCGCAGGTCCGCGCAGTCGGTGGTGGGATGGACGCGCGGCAGAGCGTGGTCGCGCCGCTGGAACGCCCGCGCCATCGCCGCGGCCGGCGCGCCCGGATTCAGCGCCAGCACGCGCTCGAGCACCGCGGCCGGGTCGCCGTGGTGCGGCGGGCGAAGCGCGATCAGGCCGCCGAGGACGCTGCCGGCGAGCAGCACGAGAAGCGGCGTCCGTAGCCGTCCACGTGGTGTTGCCGTCTTGGCGCCGGCGCGCGCCGGCCCGTGTCCCAGCACCAGCACGGCCGCCGGGAGCAGCAGCATGACGAGGTTGATGGAGCGGTTCGCGACGTCGAGCACCGCTCTGCCGCGCGGCGACACGAGGGCGAGTCCGAACCTTCCATGTGCGAGGTTCACCGTGGTCACCTGGAGCTGGATCGCCGCCGTGGCGAGCGTGACGGCGGTCGCCGCGAGCGCCGCCCAGAGGACGATCCCGAGCTTCTCTCGCGGCGACGGGGACGGGACCGCGAGTGCGAGCCCGAGCGCCGCGACCAGGAACACGGGCAGGCTCTCTCCGTTCCAGGTTCCGAGCGGGGCCTCGACGCCGGTGAGGTGCGTGAAGATCTCGACGTCGGAGCCATGGGTCGCAACGCCGCTGATGACGCTCGGGTGGTCGGCCAGGGACAGCAGCTGCAGGGCCGCCGCGGCGCTCACCCGCGTCACGAGCCCGTGCAGCGGCAGCAGGGCAAGGTAGACCAGCGCGCAACACGCGACCGAACGAACGACCAGACGGCCACTACGCGCGAGCGACGTCATCGCCATCAGCCGCGTCGCGGCTCCCGGCCGCGGGACGCCCGGCAGCCTCGTCGCCGCCGCCGCCCCACGCGTCGATCCAGTGCAGCCAGAGGGCGACGGCGAGCACGATGACGAGAGGCTGCCACACGAAGATGTGCACGCGTTCGAACGCGGCGGGCCAGCGCGATCCCACGATCATCAAGGTCACGACGCGGACCACGTTGATCAGCAGGATCGCCGGCAAGCCGATCGCGATCCCGATCGCCTTGGCACGCCGGGGCCCAGGGAATGCGATCACCGCCGCGACGTAGAGACTCGCAGGCAGGACGCCGTTGCACGCTTCGACGACGAGCGCGTCGAAGCCGTCGAAGGCGAGCTCCTGGCCACGGAGCGTCGCCTCGCCGAGCAACCCCAGCGCGCCGTGCGCAAGCAGGGCTACGAGCCGGGACATCGGTGCGTGTACGGCGCTGTCCGCCAGGGACGTCATGCCGAGGAGAGCCAGCACGCCCGCGATGGCAAGAAAGGCCAGCGCGAAGCGCAACGTCGCCGGGGGCGTGCGGACGCCGGCACCGGTCGACGCGTGCGACACGGGCGGGGTGCGGTGGTCGTCGAGAGACATGTGTCGAGCGGTGCCGCCGGACGCGGCTGGCAGACCGCTAGCACAGAACCGCCGGCCGGCGCGCCGCCGGCCGACGGCCGAGCGCTTCGTCCGCGCCGGCCCGCCGTGTCGGCGAGCCGCGGGCATCGGCCGCATCGGCACGAGGGCGACGGACGAGCGCAACTAGCGCTTGACCCGAATCGCCGGAACGCCCATCGTCCCGCCCACACACAGGAGGCTCACCATGTCGATGCAAGTCGTCCGGTTCCGCATCCAGCTGCTGGTCCTCGCGCTCGTCGTCGGCCCCGCCGCCAGCGCCAGCGCGGCGACGGTCAACCTCGCGGGGACTCTCGACGCGGCTCAGGAGACGAGCTGTGCGATGACCAGCACCGCGCAGGGCAGCGCAACCGCGACCCTCGACGACGTGACGGGTGCCCTCGCCTGGACGATCACGTTCGGCAACAACTCGCCGAGCTTCAACAACGGGACGCTCGACTTCGGCGCCGAGCTCTTCTCCCACTTCCACGGCCCCGCGCTGCCCGGCGCCACGGCGGGCGTCAAGCTGACGCTCGCGAACGGCAGCCCCAAGGTCGCCAGCACGACCGTTGCCTCGGCGAGCGATCGCACCGACATCAAGAACGGCCTCTGGTACGTGAACATCCACTCCGCGGGGTGTGGCGGCGGCGAGATCCGTGGCCAGATCGTGCGCGTGCCGTCGTGCGGGGACGGCATCGTGGACGCACCGGGCGAGCATTGCGACGACGGCAACGTCGCGGGAAGCGACGGCTGCGACGCGAGCTGCTTTAACGAGCCGCCGCCGCCGGTGCCCGCGATGTCGGGAACGGGCGCCGTCCTCTTCGCGCTGCTCGCGATCACCCTCGCATCACTCGTCCTGCGCCGGCGCGCGCGCGCCGCCCGATAGGCCGATTCGACATCGCCGCGCGTGCGGTAGCGAGCGGCCCACACGCCGCTCGGAGGAACGCATGACCACACCGCTCGCGTGTCTCGCGGTCGTCGCCCTGCTGCCCTACCTGCTGGCAGCGCTGGGCGGCTACTTGACGTACGCCCAGCTCGGCTCGCTCGACAACAAGAACCCACGCCAGCAGCGGATGCGGCTCGAGGGTGCCGCGGCGCGTGCGGTGGCCGCGCAGGCCAACGCGTGGGAGGCGCTGCCGCTCTTCACCGCGGGGGTCGTGATCTCCCACCTCGCCGGCGCGGATGCGGCAAGCGCGGCGTGGTGGTCGAAGCTCTTCGTCGCAACCCGTGTGCTGCACGCCATCCTCTACATCGCCGATCTCGACAAGCTGCGCTCGCTGGTGTTCGTCGTCGGCCTGATCTGCGTCGCGGCGCTGGTGGTGATCTCGGCGTAGGCGCGCAGTCGAGGGATCGGCGGCTCGAGGGAAGGAAGCGGGGCTCATTCGTCCCGCGGTGCGGCTGCTCCTCGGTGTCCACCGCCAGAAGCGCGACGTCGCGATCGAACGCCCGTGCGCACATACCATCCCTGCGGGCGGCACGTGGCCACGACGAAGCGTTCGAGGGCAGCAAGAACGCGGCGGCTACGGCACCGTGCGCTGCCGCCTGCTATTCCCCGCCCTTCGCAACGAAGAGCCCATCGCCACTGCGACGCACGATCGTGCCCGGGCTGCCGAAGTCGGTGGCCCAGCAGGTGGTCGGGTTGTGGAGCTCGACGACGACGGAACCCTCGAACGGCCGCGGCGGCGTGGACTCGGGCGTGCCGTGCAGCAACGCCGCACCCTTTCCCCTGACGGCGAGCGTGCCGCTCCCCGCGGGGCTGGAAGCGATGCGCAGGCTGGTCACGCCGTCCGGCGCTCCCGTCGAGCTCCTGTACGCGAAACCCTTGGACGTCGACCGCCAGCACGGACGGGATCCGCACGAGGTCGCGGCGGGGAGCATCGCGTCCAACCGCAGCCGACGCGCGGTGCCCTGGTCGAACACACAGAGATGGTAGTCCCCCGCGGTCGTGGGGTCACCGAGCTCGGCCGATGTGGCCGCTTCGAGCCTGGCCGCCGTCCACACGATCCGTTCCTTGCCGGCGGGGCTCACCGCCAGCGACAAGCTGGTCTTGCTCGCGAGAGAACGCTTGCACGCGCGCGGCGTACAGCCGGCGCTGGCATCGCAGCACGCCGAGCACGCAACCATGGCGCACGCTCCGGCGCCGTCGCACTCGTCGATCGTGCAGCTCTCGCCGTCCCGATCGCACGACGTGCCGCTCGGCAGCGGCACGATGGTACACGATCCGGCCTCGCACACGCGGGCGTTGCAGATCGGCGGATCCTCGAGCAACGAACAGCTGTCCAGATCACAGGACGAGGACGGACCGTACCCGGCATCGCATTCCTCGCTGCCGTCCAGCGCGCCGTTGCCGCACAACGATCCGGTAAACGGAATCTCGCCGAACGGCGTGGTGACGACGCCGCTGATCGAGTCGCCGCTCGGCGACGCACTGCCCGTCACCGAGAGCACGAACGTAGTCCCGACACCGAAAAGGAAGAAACTCTCGGGCCCCGTTTGCGATCCCGAGGCAGAGAAGGTCATGCCGCCGAGCCGGTGCCGCGCGCTGGGTCCCCGACACGGACACGCTCGGCCGTGACGTGCTCGGCGAGACGCGTCGTCTGCGCCACGAGCTCCTGCTCGAGCTCGGTGGCCAGCTGCTCGACCTCGGTGGTGCCATCGGCGGTGACGATGATGGCATTGGTTCCCGCCCCCTCGCCGACGTCGATCGGGTTCACTGGCTTGCCGGTCTCCAGGTCGACCGGGATGACCGTGCCCATGCCGGCCGAGTCCCCGTTGTCCTGCGCGTTGGTGATGTAGGCCACCAGGCCCGCGGGCGGCGCGTCACCCGAGGAGGTGCTGGAGCAGCCCGCCAGCGGCCCCATCGAACAGCCGATGCTCGCCACCACCACAAGTCCGAGTTTCATGATGCGCTGCACGTTCAGTCTCCCCCAAGCTGTTGATCGACGCCGAGAACGGCCTGTTTTTCCCGGTACGACACCATCGGACGATGAACGACGACCCTCCGGCGTGACTCCGGCTCCGTCGGCGGCGGGACGCAAGTGCCGCCTACATGACGGGTGTCGCCCGTCGCGCGTCCGGCCTTTAGCGCTCGACGCCGAGGACATGGCGCGACGGAGATCCGTCGCGCGAACTTCCTCTCTGCGTCGGATGCAGCTGTCGCGAGGCGCATAGTGCCCCTCACGAAAGGGCGCGTCGCGGGAGTCAAGCATGCATGGCGCCGGCGCCCGGCACGGACCCGACGACGTACCGCGCGCACTTGCGGGCCTCCTCGCACGCTGTCCTCGTCCTGCGCTGCGTGCGCCTCGGTGGTCGCTTCGAGGACTCTCGGGAACGCCGCGCGCTGCACAGGGCGGCGTGACCGGGGCTACTCATCTTCCTGTCGTGCGCCCGATCTGGAGCGACGCGTGCGGGTGCACCGCGGCGGCATGACGTCGCGCGCCGGCACCTCCAGGCGTCTAAAGCGGCATGGTCCAAGGGCCGTCAACGAGGGCGATGCGTACGCATCGCCGCGGATGGATCGGGGCCGTGCTCGCGGCCGTCGGGTTGCTCGCCGCCGCCGTCGCGCGCGGCGACGCTCCGCTCGCGAGCCGCCTCGAGGTCCTGCACGCCTTCGACGGTACGGACGGCGCGTGGTCGCGTGGCTCGCTCACTCGCGTCGGCGGGGTGCTCTACGGACGCACCGCGGTCGGTGGAGCCGCGAACAGCGGGACGGTCTTTCGCATCGCCGAGGACGGCAGCGGCTTCGCGAGCCTGTACTCGTTCTCCGCCGGCGGCGACAACGGCTCCGGCAACCAGCCGCACCACAACGCGATGCTCTGGCTCGGCGACCGCCTGCTCGGAGCGGCGCTCTATGGCGGCAACCAGCTCAACGACCAGCCGAGCCGCGTGACCGGCGACGTCACGAGCGGTCCACCGACCGTACAGCTCGGCAACGGAGCGCTGTTCACGATCCGCCCCGACGGCAGCGACTACCAGGTGCTGCTCGAGCTCGACGGCGGACCGAGCGCGTCGGCGCTGCCGCACAGCCCGCCCGCGCTCGCGCCGGACGGACGCACGCTCTACGGCATGACGTCGTCGGGCGGCGCGCACGGATCGGGCACGCTGTACGCGATCGGCACCGACGGCACGGGCTACCGCCTGCTGCACTCGTTCTCCGCGAAGGACGGCGACCAGCCGCACGGCGTGCTCGCCTTCGACGCGCGCGGCCGGCTGCTCGGCATGACGCGCAAGAACGGCACGCCAACCGGCGGCGGCAAGGGCGGCGGCGTCATCTTCCGCTTCGACGTCGCGACCGGCACGTACGAGGTGCTGCACACCTTCGCGCAGGGCGAGCGCACCGACGGTGACACCAACGACCACGGCTTCCTGCGGATCGTCGACGGCGTCGCGTACGCGACGACGGAGCTCGGCGGGGAGGCGCTGCAGGGAACACTGTTCTCGATCCGCGAGGACGGCTCCGACTTCCGCATCCTGCACTCCTTCGGCGCGTCCGCGGGCGACGGCGCGCAGCCGTTCGGGTCGCTGCTGCTGCTCGACGGCTGGCTCTACGGCACCACGACGAAGGGCGGCGCGAACGGTGACGGCACGCTGTTCCGCTGGCGCATCGCCGGCGGGGAGTACGAGGTGCTTGCCTCGTTCGACCGCCGCACGACCGGCGCGTTCCCCGAGGACGATCTCGTCGCGGACGCGGACGGCCGCACGCTCTACGGACTCACGCAGGCGGGTGGTGCCGACGATCCCGATGCGTCGCGGTACTACGGCACGGTGTTCCGCTTCACGCTGCCCTGACGGCGACGCGCCCCGGCATGGGCCCCGGGCCGAGCCCGCGACACGTGCACGGATGACGAGCGCAGGGCCGCGCTCGGCGCGCTACGGCTTGGCCGGCGACGACCCCGCGAGCAGGCGGCGCGCGAGCCGGCCGGCCTTGCGCAGGGCGCGCCCGGGCAGACCGCGCAGGTGCGCCCACCGGTCGGCGCGGCGGACGCGCGCGGCGAGCGTGGGCTGCGCGTAGTCGATCGCGCGCCCGTACAGGTACTCGAGCTTGCGGTCACGGCGCGACACCAGCGCGCCCAGCTCCGCGACGTCGGCCTCGGTGAGCGTGTAGCCGGCGTGGATCCGGTCGGGCAGCGGACGGTCGGTGTAGATCGTCACGTCGTGCGGGATCAGCGGCAGCGCCGGGCGCTCGCGCGTGTAGAGGTACATCGCGAACGAGCGGCGCGACAGGTGGCGCCGGTTCTCCGGCAGCGCGATGCGCCGGAAGCCGTGCCACGAGCGGTCGCTGGTCTCGAAGATCACGCAGCGATTCGCGAGCGGCGGGATCGTCGTGATGCGGTTCTCGTGCGGCGGACGCCACGGGTTCGTGTGCAGCTCGAGCGCGCCGCCCCACGCCTCGTCCCACTCGTCGTTCAGGTACAGCAGCAGGTTCAGGCGGCGGTGCAGCTGCGACTGCGGGTGCAGGTTGAAGTCGACGTGCGGGTCGAGCTCCATGTCGTGCAGGTTCTCGTGCGTCCCGCCGCCGAAGTACGCCGGGTCGAACAGCAGGTGCGGGATGCCCGAGATGCGGCTCAGCAGTCCCAGGAATTCCGGCGAACGCAGGCCTCGGTCGAGCTCCGCCCAGGCCGGACCGAGCCGCGACACGTCTTCGCGCCACGCCTTGCCGAGCTCGCCCCAGTCGTTGCGGAAGCGCTCGCCATCGTAGGCGGGGAACGTCTCGACGAGCTGCCGGCACAGCGCCGGCGCCAGAAAGCCGTCGATCACGACGTGCGGAAACGGCGCCGCCGCGCGGAAGCGGGCGGCGAGCTCGCCGGCCGCCGCCGCGACGCGCGGATCGACGGTCGTCCCCGCCGGCGACGAAACCTGTGCCATGCCGGTCATGGACGCCGCGGCAGACGATTCCGGTCGGGCGTCCTCACCCGAGGGCGTCCGCGGTGCGCTTCAGCTCGTCGGGGTCGGCCGTGGTCGGCACGAGGATCAGCTCGTCGGTGCCGAGGTCGCGGATCCGGCGTACCGAGTCGCGCAGCGCGTCCGGCGTGACGGCGCTGCACATGGCGGCCACGCCGACCGCCGCGTCCGGGCCGAAGAAGTTCAGGTAGCGCTTCACGTACACGTCCATCTGCTCGCGACCCTTCGGACCGAGCGCGTACCAGAAGCTGGTCACGAGCCGCGGCGCCGGGCGGCCGCTCTCGCGCCACGCCGCGCGCGCGACCTCGAAGGCGGCGGCGATCTCGTTCGGGTCGGGGGCGAAGCTGAAGCCGCTGATGCCGTCCGCCCAGCGCGACACGCGCCGGATCGACTTCGGCATCAGCGAGCCGGCGAGGATCTCCGGTCCGCCGGGCTGCACCGGCTTCGGACCGATGGGGTTCACGCCCTCGAGCACGACCTCGCCGGCCCACGCGCTGCGGAGCTGTGCTACCTGCTTCTCCATCCGCACCATGCGCTTCTCGAACGGCGCCTCGGCGGCCTTGTAGTCCTCCTCGCGGCCGCCGACGCCGACCGCGACCGACACCCGGCCGCCCGAGAGCACGTCGAGGGTGGCGATCTGCTTCGCCATGAGCAGCGTCCGGTGCAGCGGCAGCACGACGACCGTGAAGGCGATTCGCACCCGCTCGGTCACCGCCGCAGCACCGGCGAGCGACACCATCATCTCCGGGTTCGGGAACGCGAGCCGCTCGCCACAGGCGAGCGACGACCACGGACCGTCGTCGATGCCGCGCATCCAGGCGAGCAGATCGGCGCGCGTGAGGTCCGGGACCATCGACGGCAGGGTCATTCCGAGTTTCATGTGCCGGTTGTCCTAGCGTGCGCACCGGCATCCCGGCAATTCTCCACGCCGAAGGAAGGCCCTCGGACCAGCTGCGCCGAACCGCTACCCTCGTCGATTCCGATGTCGCCGCCCGCCGCCACCACCTCCCCGAGCCACCACGCGCCGCTGTCGCTCGCGGGCCTGCGCCTCGAGCTGCCGCGCCTGCTGCGTCTGGCCGGGCCGGTCGTGCTCGCCGAGCTCGGCGGCATGGCGATGGGACTCGTCGACGTGATGATGGTCGGCCGCGTCGGCGCCGATGCGATCGGCGCGGTATCGGTAGGTGCCAACCTGTTCCACTTCGTGGCGATGTTCGGCGTCGGCATCCTGCTCGGCCTCGACTACCTGGTGAGCCACGCCTTCGGCGGCGGACGCATGCACGAGGCGCACCGCACCCTGGTGCAGAGCCTCCACCTCTGCCTGCTCCTGACGGTCGTGCTGACCGGGCTCTTGTGGGCAGCACGGCACTGGCTGCACCTCGCCGGGATCGACGCCGCGGTATTGCCGGCGGCGCGCGCGTACCTCGCGACCGTCACGCCCGGTCTGCTGCCGTTCCTGTGGTTCGTCGCCCTGCGGCGCTACCTGCAGGCGGTGGGCCTCGTCCGCGCCGCGACCTTCGCGCTGATCAGCGCGAACCTGGTCAACGTCGTGGTGAACTGGGTCCTGATCTTCGGCAACCTCGGCGCGCCGGCGCTCGGCGCCGAGGGGGCCGCGTGGGCGACGACGCTGTCACGCGTCTACATGCTCGGGGTGCTGACCGCGTTCGTCCTCTGGCACGCCCGGCGCCACGACCGCGCGCTCTTCCTCGTGCCGCTCTGGCCGGACTTCGCGGTGCTGGGTCGCATCGTGCGGCTCGGCCTTCCGGCGTCGGTGCAGGTGGTGCTCGAGGGCGGGGTCTTCACCGCGGCGACGCTACTCGCCGCGGGACTCGACCCGCTGTCGCTCGCGGCGCACCAGATCGCGCTCGGTGCGGCCGCGTTCAGCTTCATGGTGCCGCTCGGCGTCGCGTCGGCGGGTGCCGTGCGCGTCGGACAGGCGCTCGGCGCGGGCGATCCGCGCGGCGCCGAGCGCGCCGGCTGGGCAGCACTCGCGGCCGGCGCCGCGTTCATGAGCGTTGCGGCGCTCGTGTTCACCCTCGCCCCCCGCCTGGTCATGCGCGCCTTCACCACGGACGAGGCCGTGATCGCGACCGGCATCGCGCTGCTCGGCGTGGCGGCCGTGTTCCAGCTCTTCGACGGGCTGCAGGTGGTCGCCGCCGGGATCCTGCGCGGCAGCGGCGAGACCCGCGTCGCGATGGTCGCGGCGGCGGTGGGCTACTGGGGGATCGGGCTGCCGGTCGGCTACGGCCTCTGCTTCCGCGGCGGCCTGGGCGTCCGCGGGCTGTGGATCGGCCTCTCGGTCGGGCTCATCGTCGTCGCGGTCGCGCTGGTCGCGTGGTGGGCGCGGCGCATCGCCTCGCTGCAGCACCCGGCGGACGAGCGCCGGGCGCTCGCGTCCTGAGGTCGGCTTCGGCCGCGCCCACGTCGGGCGCGTTCGCACCGCGCTGCAGCCGTGCCAGGGATCACCGCGACGCCATGGCGCGCGCCCCGGGGGACGGTCCGGCGGACCGCGCCGTGCGCCGTGGCACGGCCGTTGCGTGACGTCCGCGGCAAGATGCCTCCCTTTCCGATCCGCATGACGATGCTCGAGCTGGTGTGCTGGCTCGGCCGGTTCACGAACGACGACCGCGATGTCGTCGCCCGTGCCACCCGGCTGGTGAACGGCGGGGCCGTCGTGCTCCGCGGCAACTTCGCCGGGCGACGCTTCTCCTGACGGACCTCGGCGTACGAGGGCCTGCTCCGGGCGAAGGAGCCCCGAGCAGGCGCGTGCGCGGCCGTCGCGGAGAGGATTGTCCCGTTACGTACATGGATGTACAAAAGGGCATGGCGACCTGGTCGATCAGCGAAGCTCGGGCGAGCCTTGCCCAGATCCTCGAGCGGGTGCGAGACGGTGAGGAAGTCACGCTCACGCGGCACGGCGAGGCCGTCGCAGTCGTCGTGCGGCCCGACCTGCTCCGTGTGCGCAGGGCCGAAGGCGTGTTGCAGGCAGCCAGCGCCCTGCGTGAACAGATCGTCGCGGCGCGGCGTGCACCTCGGCCACCTCGGACGTCCGCCTCGCGGCAGCGCGCGGAAGCGCTGGTCGCAGAGGTTCGGGCGAGCCGTACGCACCGGTGATGGATGCCTTCGATGCCGACGTTCTGATCTACGCGGCCCTGGGTGTCCGTCCTCTGGGGCTGCCGGTCGCGGCTCTCTTTGCGGCCAGGACGGGTGCCGAACGGACACCTCGCGTGGGCATCGGGTCCACCCTCCTCGTGCCCGAGGTGCTGACGAAGCCGCTGCGCGAACGTGCGCAAACGGAAGTGACGGCGCTGGCCTGGTTTCTCGCGCGGCTGGATCTGCTGCCTGTCGACCTGGCGATCGCGGATCTGGCTGCGGTGCTCGGTGCCAAGTATCGGCTTCGCGCCGCCGATGCGGTCCACCTCGCCACGGCCATTCAGGGTGGCGCGGATCGATTCGTCACCAACAACCGCAAGGACTTCCCGCGGCAGATCGTCGAGCTGGAGGTCGTCTACCCGTCCGATCTCGGCTGAGTCGGGGCGTGAAGCCGAGTGAGCGCCAGGAGCACTCCGCCAGGTACTACTGCGAGGCCTGGACTAGAGTGCCGCCTTGCACGCGGCCGCCTCGTCCCGATCGATGCCGACGAGCGACGGCGGGAGAACGCAGGAGCCGTCGTCGCCAGGGTCGAGCTCGGTAATCACGGTGCAGTACGAGTCGGCGGCGGGGCGACGCACTCGGTCTGGTAGACCTCCGATGCTTCCAGCTCCGCAATGCAAGCGGACGACTGCGCTGCGCTGATCCTGGTCTGGTGCGGCGGCCCGTCGCAGGACCCGTCGTTGTCGATGTCGAGGTCCGCGATCAGAAAGCACGACGAGTCCCCGAGGACCACCGCGCCTGCCCGTGCGATGTCGATACCGGGATTGACCAGCCGCGGAAGGAAGCAGGTGTCGGACGAGAAGAATCCCCGGAAGCCGCTCGGGCTGTCGCAGGTCGCGCCGCCGCGGCCGTTCTGGTCGAAGTACCCGGGGGGGAACGTCGCGTCGATCACGGTCCGGGTCCAGCACGGACAGGCCGCCGACATGTCGCAGGTGCAGCTCGCGGTGCACGTTCCGGTGCAGGAGCCGAGGTCGTCGCCGTCGCACGGCTCGACCGGCGCTCGCACGCCGTCGCCGCAGCTCGGCTCGAGAAGGCCGCGCAGACGCGCAGTGCCCTGCCCGAGCAGCGTGAACGCCGCGACGTCCCCGGTCGCGGACAGACAGCTTCCGAGCGCGACGGCGTCCGTGAACGACGCGGTGAAGAGCTCCTGCGCGTCGGCAATCCGCTGGTTCAGTCGCGCAGCGTCGGGCTGCCGCGCGTTGCGCGCGTACGCCTGCATGAGCCGGCGAGCGGCGCGTGCCGCGGCGCGCAGCTGCCCTTCGGTGCACAGCGACGACCCGGGTCCGCCGGGAAGAAGGGCCGTCCGCAGGGAGGCGACGAGATCGTCGACCGCATCGCCGATCGCTGCCGAGTCACCCGTCGTCTGGCAACCACCCTCGGTCTCGGCGGCGGCGAACGCGAGCTGACGCCGCGTGGCAGCGTCCGCGACGCACGCGGGCACCACACCCGTTTCGAGATCGCGGGCCTCGCAGCGCAGCCTGGCGGCGACCTCCTGTCCGGCCGCCGCGAGCTTGACGAACACGCACGGCGCAGCATCGGCTCGCCCCGGACCGAAGAGCGCTGGGAGGACGAACGACCAACCGGCCATGGCCACGATCATCGCCGAGAGCTCGCGCATGGTCCTTTCCCTCCGCGGCGCCGGATTCAGCGAGAGCGCCGCCGTATGCCACCACCGGCATGAGCCGATTCGCGAGGCGAGGCAATCGCGAATTCTCGCACGAAGCGTCACACGGCTTCTCGGAGGCAGCGCGCCGCTGCCTCCGAAGGGCTCGGCTCACGCCAGCCGAGCCGCTGCGGGCTGCGCCACAGGACAGCTTGCACGTCGAGAGCGGGGGCACGCGCCGGGAATCAGCGCCGCCTCGTCTCGGCGAGGCGACGCGGTGGCTCCCGCGACCCCGCGCTGCGCCGGCAGTCGCCACCGCAGTCCGACCCGGCACTGCCGTTCGCCTGGCCCCGATCGCACTCCTCCCCGCTGTCGAGTCTGCCGTTGCCGCACGAGAGCGCCCACAGCTCGAGCCCCGATGCGAGCCGCGTGTCTACGCGAGACGGAAGCGGCTCACGCCGTCCGCGCCGGGCAAGACCCGCCCGCGCCGGCCGACGCCCTCGTCGCGCTCGAGGCTCTCGAGCTCCGCGCGATCGCCGTCGATCACCGCGAGGAAGCGCCGGTCGTCGTCGAGGCGTCCGATCACGATGCCGCGCTCGGGCTCGCCGCCGCGCTCGTGTGCGACGGTGTAGGTCTCGATCGTCGCAGCGCCCTCGGCGCGGTCGACGACCTCCGGGCTCGGCATGGCGTCGATGGCCGGCTGCAGCGACTCCTCGGGCGCGCGCCACGGCGCGGGTCCGGGCTCCGTGCCGTAGACGCCGATCGCGTGCTTGGTGACGTACCAGCCGAGCGCGGTCACCAGGCCGCGCGTGCCGGGCGCCGCGCGCAGGCGGTCCATCATGCTCGCGATGCCGTGCATGGAGTAGTTGTTGCCGGGTCCGCCGAACGCGGCGAGGCCGCCGGTGACGGTGAGCGGACGCGGATCGGCGGGCGCGATCCCGAGCGCCTCCTGCGCGAGCTGCACGGCGCTCGGGAAGCAGCTGTAGAGGTCGAACAGGTCGACGTCGGCGATGCCGATGCCTGCCATCTCGAGCGCGCGGCGCCCGGCGGCGGCGATCGCCGGCGACTGCGCGTAGCCGCAGCGCTCGCTGACGAACCACTTGTCGTGTGCCTCGCCGAAGCCCTGCAGGAACACCCAGCGCCCGCGCGGCACGCCGAGCTCCCGCGCCCGGCCGACCGACGTCATGAGCACCGCCGCCGCCTGATCGACGTCCATGATCGCGTTCATCCGCTTGGGGTAGGGCCAAGCGATGATGCGGTTGTCGGCGTCGACGGTGGCGATCTGCTCTGCCGTGCGCGGCGTGCGGAACCAGGCGAACGGGTTCGCCGCCGCGACCGACGAGAAGCGCGCGTACAGCTCGCCGAGGAAGCGCAGGTGCTCGCCCGGCGTGCGTCCGGCGCGGGCGCGGATCGCGTTCTCGAACAGCGGGTAGACCTGCACCGGCAGGAAGAGCCCGTGCCGCACCTCGAGGTCGTTGGTGCCCTGCCGTGCGTCGCCGAAGGACCGCGGCTCGGGCACCTCTCCGGTGTCTCCCCACGCGAGGCGCACGCCGGCGCGGCGCGCCCGCTTGACGCCGTTCATGACCTCGCCGCCGGCGAGCAGCGCGAGCCCGACCTCGCCGCGCGCGATGCGCCGCGCCGTGTCGTCGACCAGCGACTGCGGCGAGTTGCCACCGATCATCGTGTAGATCTCGTCGCGCGGCGCGGCGCCCAGCATCCCGGCGAGCAGACGCGGCGCGTTGGCGTAGTTCCACGACAGCAGGTTCACCACCGCCACGGTGTCGATGCGCCGCAGCGCGTCGACCGTCAGCCGTGCGTCGTCGGCGGCGGCACGGGCGGCGTCGCGCATCAGCGCGACCGGCTCGAGCACGTCCTGCGGCGCGACGTCGCGCTGGGTGATCTGGCCGGCGCCGATCAGGATGGGGGTGCGGTCGTCCATTCCGGGTTGCCTCCTCGCGGACGGGTCTCTTACAGTTCGGCGACATGATGCGGAACCTGAGCTATCCCCGTCACACGATGCGGAACCCGAGCCATCCCCGGATCCTTCTTCGCGCGAGCCTGCTCGCCGCGACGGCGGCGCTGGCCTCCGCATCCACAGCCGCGGCGGCCGACCCGCCAGCGGCCTTCGTCTGCGACGCGACCAGCCGCAGCGCCGGCAGCCCGCGTCCTGCGAACGCCTCCGGGGTGGCGGTCGCGGACCAGTTCGCCGCAGCCGAGGCGACCGTCAAGCAACCGGACCGGCTGTGCGGCCCGGCGTCCACGGCCGGCGTGCCGCCGGCCGACGCGACGACCAGCCTGCTGCGCCGCAAGGAGCGCTCCAGCGAGCCGGGATCCCGCGTGCGCGGCGTCGCGATCGACAACGCGCTCGGCGCGCACGCCTTCGACCTCGGTCGGCCGAACGGCCTGCTCCTGCCGACGGCGGTCGACAAGAACGTGTCGCCGGCAGCGCTCGACTTCCAGAGCCACGGCGTCGACCGCTACCAGTGCCGGGTCGCGCGCGCGGCCGGCAAGGCGTCGAGCTTTCCGTTCAAGGGTGCCGTCGTGTCGCTGACCGACGCGGACGGCGCGACCCGCGACTACGAGGTGCTGCGCCCGAAGCGTCTGTGCGCCGCCGCCGACGTCTCCGGTGAGACGAGGAAGAACGCCGGTTGGCACCTCGCCTGCTACGACGCGCGCGCGGCGTCGACCGCGCGCGAGAACGGGCTGCACGTGAACGACGGCCTCGACGCGCTGACGCTGAACCGCGGCGCGACGAAGGAGATCTGCCTGCCGTCGCGCGCGGTGTACGCGTGCAACGGCGCGCCGGAGCTGTGCGACCGGCGCTACGACGAGGTGTCCTACGCCACGACGCACAACGCGATGTCGAATGCCGAGGACGCCTTCGGCGGCCCGAACCAGCAGTACGCGGTGACCCGCCAGCTCGCCGACGGGGTGCGCGGCCTCATGCTCGACACCCACTACGACGCCGGCCAGACGATGCTCTGCCACGCCTTCTGCGTGCTCGGGAAGCGTCCGCTGGTCGCCACGCTGACGGACATCCGCGAGTTCCTCGACAGCCACCCCTACGAGATCGTGTCGATCATCTTCGAGAGCTACGTGAGCGCGAACGACACCCGGATCGCGTTCGAGGCGGCGGGGCTCGCGCCCAACCTGCACACGCAACCGGTGGCGGCACCGTGGCCGACGCTGCGCGAGATGATCGCGGCCGACCGCCGGCTCGTCGTCTTCACCGACAGCCAGGGCGGTACGTACGGCTGGTACCACGACGTGTGGTCCTACGCGTTCGAGACCCACTACTCGTTCGCGACGCCGGCCGACCTGTCCTGCACGCCGAACCGCGGCAACCCGGCGAACCGGCTGTTCATCCTGAACCACTTCCTGACGCAGATCTTCGGCTCGCCGATGCTCGCCGAGCAGATCAACCACAACCCGCTGTTCATCGACCGCGCGGGCGCGTGCGCGGCCGCGAACGCGGCACTGCCGAACTTCGTCACGGTCGACTTCCACGACATCGGCGACACGCTGCAGGTGGTCGACGCGCTGAACGGGCTCTGACGGAACGGGGTCGCGGGCGGGGTCCGCGCAGAGCGGTGACCGCGGTGCGGGCCCGCGGGCGGGGTCCGCGCAGAGCGGCGACCACGGCGCGGGTCCGCGGCGGGGGCACCGCAGAGCGGTGACCGGACGCCGCGCGGACACGGTGGCGGGCTCTACAGTCGGGCCGCCCGGGCACCGATGGTCCTGCGGATGGCGACCGCGCTCGAGGACTCTCCGCCGCTCGCGGCGCGCCCCTCGGGGACGGCGCTGCGCTCCGGCTGGCTCGACCGCCACCCGGCGATCGTCTCGTCGCTGCTCTTCACCACGAGCCTGGCACTCGTCCTGCCGCTGCTCGGCCGGCCGAGCACTTACGTTCGACGAGGCGGTCACGTTGAGCAACGTGCAGCTCCCGTACGACCTCGATCGCTACCTGCGCGCCGACGCGACGCCGCCGCTCTACCCGCTCCTCGCCCGCGCCTGGCTGAAGCTCTTCGGAACGACGCTGGTCGCCGCGCGCGCGCTGTCGGCGCTGGCGAGCGCCGCGTCCGTGGTCGCCCTGTTCCAGCTCGGACGCCGCTTCCTCGACGCCCGCACCGGACTCTTCGCGGCAGCGCTGCTGCTGGCGTCGCGCTGCCAGATCTACTTCGCGCACGAGGCGCGGCCGTACGCGCTCGTGCTGCTGATCGTGATCGCGTCGTTCCACGTCCTGCTGTTGCTGCTCGAGCGTGTGACGTGGCGGCGGCTCGCGCTGCTCTGCCTGCTCGACGCGGCCCTGCTGCACACGCACTACGTCGCGGCCTTCGCCCTCTGCGCCCAGACGCTCGCAGCGCTGCCGTGGCGGGGACAGAGCCCGCGCACGTTCCTCGCCATCCTCGCGGCGCAGGTGGGCGCGGTCCTGCTCGTGGTGCCGCTCGCGCTGTTCATCTGGTTGACGCTGTGGCCGCTGCCGATGGCCGGGTGGCTGCCCGCGCCCACGCTGCGCGGCATTCCCCACGAGCTCGCGAAGCTGACGGGCTCCGGGCTGGTCCTGACGCTCGAGCTGCTGCTCGTCGTCGCGGGCGCGATCGCCCTGCTCGGCGCACGCCGCGAGGCGCAGGCCGCCCCCGCGCCTCGGCGCACGCTGGCAGCGCTCGCGCTGTGGAGCGTCGTGCCGCTCGTCGTCGCGTACCTCGCCTCCTCGATCGAGCCCGTGTTTCTCGGCCGCTACCTGCTCTACGTCACGCCCGGCTGGTACCTGCTGGTCGGTGCGGCCGCGGCGCGGCTGCCAGTCGCCCGCACGCTCGGCACGACGCTGATCGTCGCGCTCTGCGCACTGTCCCTCGCCGGCGCGTGGCGGAGCCCTCTACAGCGTACCGACTGGGCCATCGCCGCCGACCGCGCGCGAGCCGCGACCGCGGACGGCGCGCTGACCGTGATCGTCCCCGCGCACGAGATCCTGCCGTTTGCCTGGCACTTCTCCCCCGAGGCGTTCCGCGATCTCGACCACCTCCCCCGGCGACTGCGCGAGCTCGGCGTGGTCGGCGTGTCGCGCATCGCCGACGCGGCGCAGTTCGCCCGTCTGCCGCGCGAGCTGCTCGTCGTCGTGCCGCGTCCGCTCGGTGCCTCGGTCGATGCGCTCGCGCCCGCGCTGGCCGCGGCCGGTCGCGCGCCGTGGCAGCGCGAGGACCTGCGCGCGTTCGTCTTGCTGCGCTCGCCCGCCCCGGCTCCGGACGCTTCGCCCGCGTCGTGACAGATGCCCGCGCGGCTGGTTAACGTCCGGTGGCCGCGCTCGACGAGCGGGCGACACGGAGGAAGACCGCGTGGAAGCTGAAGCCGTACGACTCGAGACCGAGCCGCCCTACGACGTGAGCACGCTCGACGGCGATCCGAGCGGTCTACCGCTGGTCGTCCGCCCCGCAGGCGAGCCGAGCCTGAACCGCCTGTGCGGCTGGCTCGAGGCGAACGCCGCGTGGGTGCAGGCGCACATCGCCCGGCACGGCGCGATCCTGTTCCGCGGCTTCGCCGTGGACTCCGCCGAGGACTTCGAGCGCCTGGCGCGCGCGATCGACGACGATCTGAAGAACGAGTACCTCGGCACGTCGCCGCGCGACGCGCTGACGAAGTACGTCTTCTCCGCGAGCGAGCTGCCGCCGGTCTACCCGATCCCGCAGCACTGCGAGATGAGCTTCGTGAAGGACCCGCCGCGACGCTTGTTCTTCTCGTGCCTGCTCGAGCCGCAGCCCGGCGGCGGCGAGACGCCGCTGGTCGACTACCGCAAGGTGTGGCGCGACATGGACCCCGTCGTGCGGCAGCGCTTCGTCGACGGCGGCATCCGGATCGTGCGCAACTACGCGGGCCCGGCCGGCGGCTCGAAGCTCGACCTGTGGAAGCTGAAGCGCTGGGACGAGATGTTCCTCACCACCGACAAGGACGCGGTCGAGGCGAAGTGCCGCGCGCAGGGCTTCGAGCCGATCTGGACCGAGAACGACGGGCTGCGGATCGTCAGCACGCAGCCGGTGTTCCGCGACCATCCGCTCACCGGCGAGCGCGTGTGGCACAACCACACGGCGACGTTTCACCTGTCGGCGGCACCCGGAGAGTACCAGCGCATCCACGCGCTGCGACCGACGCTCAAGAACTTCGCCCTGCTGCAGTTCGCACGCGCGATGGTCGCGCTCCAGCGCGCCACCCGCGGCTCGGACGAGCAGTCCATGCACTGCACGTACGTCGACGGCACCGAGATCCCCGACGCCGACATGGAGCACGTGCGCGACGTCACGTGGCGGCACCTGGTCGTCAACCCGTGGCGGCTCGGCGACGTCGTGGCGATCGACAACCACTCGGTCGCGCACGGTCGCCTGCCCTACGTGGGGCCCCGCAGGATCGCGGTCTGCTGGGCGTAGGACGGCGCACGGCAAGGGCCGCCCGCCAGACGCATCGCGGACGGCTCACACGGCCCGCTGCGCCGCGCGGTGGCGCGCAACGCGGACGACGACCACGGCAGCGGCGACCAGCAGCAGGAGCACGAGCCCGAGCGCGACCACGGGCAGCGCGATGGCGAGGACGACCGTGCCCACGGCACCGAACAGCTCGAAGGTCGCGAACAGCACGTTCCCGAGCCCGCCGGTGAAGGTCGTCGAGCCGACGCGCGCCAGCACCGTCGCCGTCTGCACGAGCCCGGCAGCACCACCACCCGCGAGGACGGCCACCGCCCACCTGACCATCGGCGGCAGGTCGGGGAGCACCGCGGCGCTGGCGAGCGTTCCCGCCACGATCGCGCTCGGCGTCGCGATCAGATCGAGCAGGTGGTCGAGGAACGGCACGTGGTACGCGAGCGCCTCGACCAGCGTCGCGGTACCGAACGCGATCAGCGCCGGCGGCGTCGCCAGCCACTCGAAGCCGGGCGCCAGCGCGACCCACCCCGCGCGGCCGGCGAACCCGAGCGCCAGGAGCGGCACGAACACCCGGAACCCGGCGGCCGCCGCGAGGCCGAGGCCGAGCGCGACGCTGACCAGCGGCATCAGCTCGGGCGCGACGTCCATGTCCCGCGCTTATCCCAAGTCGCCGCCGCGCGCATCCCGCCGGGACCGAGAGCCGGACCTCAGGGAGGCGGCGCCGAGGCTTCCGTCGCCGGTGCGGCGCCGTCACCGGCTTCGAGCACGGTGACCCGCCGGCGCTCGAACGCGTTTCCGGCTCCCGTGAAGCGCGCACCGCCTCGCTGCTCGACGCCGATCTCGAGCAGGAACTCGCCCGGCTCCGCCGGTACGCGCAGGTCCACGACCGGGCGAGTGGCCTCACCGGGGTCGAGGTCGCGCCGCAGCGCCAGGTAACGCTCGGCGAGCGGCGCGTCCGCCGGTGCGCCGTCGCGTATCCGCCACCAGCGTTCGCGCAGCATCACCGTACCGTCACGCCGCACCAGGTTCGGCAGCCGTCCGTCGAGGGTCAGCGGCGTCGCGGGAGTCGGGACCACCGCCCACGCGCGGTCGCCGTCGTTGCGCACCGCGACCGACACCGGCAGCGGGCCCGGGCGTGCCGTCGATCCGAGCCCTGCCTCGATGCGCACGGTGGCGCGCGCCGCCTCCTCGGGGATCGGCTCGAGCGCGCTGCCGAGCGGTGAGAACCCCGCCCGCTGCCCGCCTCGGGCTGCGGCGAACCACGCCGGGTGCTGCGGCGCACGATCGAGGCGCAGCAGGGTCCAGCCGGGCGCGACCTCGCGGCTGGTCCCTGCTGCGCTCGCCAGCAGCCCCGCCCGCATCCGCTCGCGCTCGCCCTCGCCCGCGGGCCACGACGGACCGGGGCGCAGCAGCAGCCAGCGCACGTGCGTCGCGTCGATCAGGTCGGCGAGCGCATGCGGGTCGGGCAGCGCGCCGACGGTGCGCATGAAGAACGCGCGCAGCGGCGGGTGGTAGCTGAGGTGCCCGGCCGGCGTTGGCCACCAGTGCAAGGTGCTCGCCAGCATCGCATCGGGCTCGAGCGTCTGCGGCGTCACCTCCGACCCGGGGAGCAGGCCGCGGATCGGCAGCTCGAGCAGCGCACCGCCCCCCTCGCGCGGCCACGCCGCGGCGACCGCGTCGTACGCGGCACGACTGTCGGGCGTCAGCGCGGCCACCTCGTGCATCGGCGAGTGTAGAAACGGCATGCCTCGCGAGCACAGGGCGACCACCAGAACCGCCAGCGTCGCGAGGCGTGCCAGGCGGTCGCCGATCCACTCGCGCAGGGCCTCGAGCGCGACGGCGAGCAGCAGCAACAGCCCGAAGTCGGCGAGCACCGAGAAGCGGTGCACTTAGCGGAACGACCGCAGCGGCGTCGCCGAGATCAGACGATCGAGCGGCCCGGGATAGCCCCACGCGAGCGTGGCGAAGCCAACCCAGAGCAGCACGGCCGGCACCACCAGCTCGCGCGCGAGCGGCATCTTCCGCCACCACGCCAGCACGGCGGGCACGGGCGCGGCCAGGAGCACGAGCACCTCGAGCGGCGAGCGCACCGCCAGGTGCACCGACTGCGCGTAGTTCCCCGCGATGAGCACGAACCAGAGCGCGGCCTCGCCTGCGCTGCGCAGGCTCGCCTGCAGCCGCGTTCCCCTGGGGAACGCTCCCGACCGCGCTTCCATCGTCGCGAGGTAGGGCTGCAGCACGAGCAGCAGCACGCATGCACCCGCCAGGGCGACCAGCGCGCACCACGCCAGGTGCCGGCCGCGCCCGGCGCGCGCGCGCAGGAACTCCCAGCCGCCCCAGACGGCGCAGAAGATCCCGGCAAGAACCGCGGCGTAGAGGCTCGCCAGCACCGCGACCACGAACGCGACCAGCAGCATCGCGGTACGTGGCGCGGTCGGCTCCTCGCGCAGACGCCACAGGGCGAGCGCGAGCCACGGCAGGACGAGGTTCGGGATGGCGAGCGCGTTCAGGTTGAACGGCACGCGCTGCACACCGAGCGCGAAGACGAGACCCGCGACCCAGGCGACGAGCGCGGACGCACCGGCACGGCGCAGCAGGCGCTAGAACGCGAAGGCCGCCAGCGGGTAGGACAGGAAGGCGACCAGGTTCGCCGCGAGCACGGGATTTCCGCCCGCCGCAGCGAGCGGAGCCACGCCGATCTGCCGCGCGAGCAGCGGATCGGTGCCAGTGAGCTGCAGCGGTGCAGGATACGCCACGTTGGCGTGGAAGAGCTCGCCCGGAGCGGTGGCGAGTGCGTGCGTCACCCAGGCCAGGACCCACGGCAGGACGTGCGCGTCCTCGAAGTTCGGCTTGGCCGGGACCGCGGCGGCGAAGCGCGGCAGGAGCCCCGCAGCGAGCACGACGAAGGTCGCGACGTAGGCGAGCAACGCGACGACGGCCCCGCGCCGCGGGCCGGCGCCTGCGCCGCCCAGCGACGCCCATCGTTCCCTGCCCTGCCTGGGCCGAGATCGATCCTGGTCACCGGCTCGCACTGGGTCGACCTGGGGTATCCTTCGCGGGCTCGCGCCGGCAGGGCTGCTACCCGCGGCGCGGCTTCGGCCCGGCCGGTACCGCCCCGCCCTGGGCGGTCACGAGCTTCTTCCTCACGATCGTCGGTCGGCACGGGCCCCTGGCCCGTACCGCAAGCCGAGTTGTCCCGAAGCTCTTCCTCCGTATCAATCCGGCCCCGCCGCGCCCCTCCAGGAGGGGTCAGGGATCCGCAGCGAGCACCAGGCTCACGCTGTCGAAGCGGACGACGCCGCCGACCTTGCCGTACTCGACCGCCACCTGCAGCTGCGAGTAGGGCTCGCTCGCCACCACCTGCTGGGTCTTGCGCTCGAAGCCGTGCTTGCCGGTACTGAAATCCAGGGGGACGGTCTGCTTCGAGCCGTCGGTGTGGGAGATCGTCAGCACGGCCCGGTACGCGCCCGGAGTGGTCGGGACGCTCCGGGCGCGGCTGCGCGCCTTGAACTCGAACTTGTCGCCCGCCGCCCCGGAATGGGGGATCGTGTGGGCGAGCCGCTTGAGCGGTCCGGTGCCGCGGATCTTCACGTTTCAGGCACCGCTGTCGTTGCAGACGCGACCGTCGTTCGCCCCCAGGGACGACGCCGTCCAGGTTGCCGCAGACGGCTGCGCGACGAGCAGCGGGACGAGCACGGCGAGAGCGCAGACGGTCACGAGCATCGGGGGCGGGCGAACGGTGGTCGTGCGGACGATCATGGGGGGCCTCCTGCCGGGGGATCTGTTTCCCGGTCGAGGAGCATGTACGGGGGCCGCGGTCCCCGGTCCTAACGTTCGGTAAAAGTGCGGAAAAACCCGGGCTCGAGTTGCCCGCGGCGGGTCAGGCCGGGCAGCCGCGCCCCAACGGAACCGGGTCAGGCCGGGCAGCCGCGCCCCAACGGAACCGGGTCAGGCCGGGCAGCCGCGCCCCAACGGAACCGGGTCAGGCCGGGCAGCCGCGCAGCGTCGGCAGCGCCTCCCCCTCGGGTACGAGTTGCAGCGCGATGCCGTTGTTGCAGTAGCGCTTGCCGGTCGGCGGTGGCCCGTCGTCGAAGACGTGGCCCTGGTGCCCGCCGCAGCGCGCGCAGTGGTACTCGGTGCGCGGGTAGATCAGCTTGAAGTCCGTGCTGGTAGCGACGTGACCCGCGATCGGCGCCCAGAAGCTCGGCCAGCCGGTGCCACTGTCGAACTTGCTCTTCGACTCGAACAGCGGCAGCGCGCACGCCGCGCACACGTACGTTCCCGGGAGCTTCTCCTTCTCGAGCGGGCTCGAGAACGGGCGCTCGGTGTCCTCCTCGAAGAGCACCGCGTAGGCGGCCGGGCGCAGGACCTTCTTCCAGGCGTCGTGCGCGCAGTCGAGCTTCGCAACCGCTCCGCCCTTGCCGGCGACACCGCCTCCCGCGTCGGCTGGGGTGCCGCGCGAGCAGCCGGCGATCGTGGCGGCGAACCCGAGCAGCGTCCGGAGTACCGTGCGGCGTCCGATCCCGCCGGTCGTGTCGTGTGTCATGCGAGCAGGATGCCCGATCGGCGCCGGAGTTTCACCCGGTTGCGCGCACCGGCCGGCCGGGCGAGAACCCGACCGAGGAGGCGCGCCATGGCGAAGATCATCGGCAACGTGAAGCCGGAGGACGACTACACCCACCCGCTCGGGCCCGAGCCCAACTTCAACGAGTCGGTGTACTTCAACTTCTTCGACCGCGAGCAGCAGCGCGGCGGGTTTCTCCGCATCGGCAACCGCGCCAACGAGGGCTACGCCGAGATGACGGTGATCGTCTACGAGCCCGACGGCTCGGCGCTGTTCAACTACAAGCGCCCCGCGATCACGAGCAACGACGGCTGGAACGCCGGCGGGCTGCACGTCGAGGTCGTCGAGCCCACGGAGCGCATCCGCACCACGTACGACGGCTCGGTGGTCTACCTGGCCGACCCGCGCACGATGTCCGATCCGGGCAAGGCCTTCAAGGAGAGCCCACACCGGAAGCTGAAGCTCGACCTGCTGCACCAGGCGTGCGGTCCGCTCTACGGGCACGTCGGCAAGCCCGGCGACGGCAACGACTTCGCGCGCGCCCACTTCGAGCAGCACATGCGCGTGACGGGCACCCTGTCGGTCGACGGCGGCGCCGAGGTGAAGCTCGCCGGGCACGGGCTGCGCGATCACTCCTGGGGACCGCGCTACTGGCAGTCGACGCCGTCCTACCGCTGGATCACCGGCAACTTCGGCGACGACCTCGGCATGGTGATCTCGGTCATCGGCGGCAAGCCGGGCGGCGTGATGCACAAGGGCGACGAGCTGCACCGCATCACCGACGTGAAGCTCGAGACGGACTACGAGCCCGCGACGAAGTTCCACCGCGCGCTGCGCGCCGAGCTGACGCTCGAGGGCGGCGTCAAGCACCGCATCGAGGGCACGGTGAAGGGCTTCATCCCGCTGCGCAACCGCCGCGCCGGCACGTCGACGCACATCGGCGAGGGCATGACGGAGTACGTGATCGACGGCGACAGGAAGGGCTACGGGCTCAGCGAGTACCTCGACCAGCCGGAGGAGCCGGCGGCAGGGGCCTGAACGTCGAGCAGACGCCGTCCAGCACGGGCGCCGCGAGCGCCACCGGCCCGGCGGACGCCATGCCGGACGCGTGGTCGCTCGGGTGCACGGCCCGGCGATCCGACATACACTGAAACGAGAAAGCGAGGTCGATGCATGTCCCCATTCGAGAGTCCCGAGCAGAGCTCCCGCGCCGCCGGCATCGCGCTGCCCCGCGAAGCCCAACGCGCGGAGCACGCGTTCCTGGCGACGGTCTACATGTGGATGTCCGCGGGCCTGGCCCTGACCGCGGTCGTGTCGCTGTTCACCGTCTCGACGCCCGCCCTGCCGCAGCTGGTGTTCGGCAACCAGATCGTGTTCTTCGCCCTGATGATCGCCCAGCTCGGCCTCGTGATCGGGGTGAGCGCTGCGATCAACCGGATCTCGGCCGCGACCGCGACCGGGCTCTTCCTGCTCTATGCCGCGCTCAACGGCGTCACGCTGGCCGTCGTCCTGCTCGCCTACACCGGAGCGTCGGTGGCGGGCACGTTCTTCGTCACCGCGGGCATGTTCGGCTCGGTGAGCCTCTACGGTGCGGTGACCAAGCGGGACCTCACGTCGTGGGGCAGCTTCCTCTTCATGGGGCTGATCGGCGTGGTGATCGCGTCGGTGGTGAACATCTTCCTGCAGAGCGACGCGCTCGGCTGGGTGATGGCGCTGGCCGGCGTCGTCGTGTTCACCGGGCTTGCCGCCTACGACACCAACAAGCTGCGCGCGATGGCGCGGCAGGGCTTCGGCAACGAGACCGCGGAGCGCAAGGGCGCGATCATCGGCGCGCTCGCGCTCTATCTCGACTTCATCAATCTCTTCCTGATGCTGCTGCGGCTGTTCGGGCGCCGGCGGTGATCCGCGGAGGGGCGCGTGCCCGGACAAGCGCCCCTCCGCCACCCGCGGCCAAGCCGCGCGGGGCCCCTCCCCCGCGCCGCGCGCTTCCCCCGATCGGCGCGGCCTTGCACTCGGATGCGCTGGTCCGGGCGCCCCCCCCGTCAGGCTTCGCCGATGCCGGCCATGACCGTCTGCAGGATCTCGGCGGGCTCGGCGTCGTAGTCGATGTCGAGCGCGCGGCCGTACTTGACGGACAGCTCGGTGCCCATCCTCCGGAGCTTGAGACCGGTCTTGTCGAATGCTTCGCGCAGCCCGCTCAGGCGGACGGGCACCACCAGCGGGCGGAACTCCTTGATGATGCGCGCCGTGCCCATGCGCCCCGGCGCCCCGGGCGCGGTCGTGCCCTGCGGAAACGTCAGGACCCAGCCGCCCTGCAACCCGGTGTTGACCTTGGCGATGTCCTCGGGGTCGACCGCGCGCTGCACGGCCTGATCGCCTTCCTTCCATGTACGCTTGACGGTGATCGTTCCGTTGTACGCCATGAGACGCGGCAGCCAGCCGCGGGCGCGCATCGTCTCGAGGGCCGCGACGATGTAGAAATCGGTGCGCGGCCAGATCAGGTACGGCCGCCGCAGATAGCTCACCGAGTGGAACACGACGATCGCGTCCATGTAGTAGGTGAGGTGGTTGGAGACCAACAGCACGCCGCGCGACGGCAGGCTCTTGAGGTTCTCGACGCCCTCGATGCGCAGCTTGTTCAGCACGCGCAGCTGCAGGACGGTCAGATAGCCACCGAGGTTGATCATTCCCCAGCGGACGGGACGCAGGCGACCAAACGCATCTCTCAGCATGGCGGCTCGACCATAGAACCGAAGCACGCGAGTTGAAAGTAGTCTGCCACGCGAGGACCCTGGCCAGTGACACCTCGCGTCGTTCCGCGACACCGCGGCACGCGGCGAGAGCCGGCGCGAGCGCGGTCGGGGCCGTCGCTCAGCCGAGAAGTCCCTTGCAGAACTCGATCTGCAGCTCGTTCGCCGCGCGTCCGAGCGCGGTCGGGAAGGCATTGAACCCGTGGATTCCGCCGGGGAAGACGGCGAGCTGCGACCGATTCCCGGCGCCGAGCCAGCGTGCGTGCATGAAGAGCGAGTCGTCGAGCAGCGGGTCCATCGTGCCGACGGTGAACAGCGCGGGCGGCAGGTCCCGCAGGTCGGCGTGGATCGGGGAGACGTCGGGCTCCGACCGTCGCTCGCGCGGCACGAAGGAATCCGCGAACCACTCGACGATCGGCGTGCTGAGGATCAGGTTGCGCTCGCCCCAGCGCGCGACGCTCGGCGTGAAGCCGAGGTCGTAGCAGCCGTACACGAGGTTCGCGCCGGCGAAGCCCGTCGCACCGACGCGGTCGCGCAGACGCAGCAGCGTCACCACGGAGAGGTGCGCGCCCGCCGATTCCCCGCCGATCAGCAAGCGGCTGCTGCCGAATTCCCGGCTCGCGTTGTCGAGCAGCCAGAGCGCCGCGTCCTCGCAGTCGTCGGGGCCGGCGGGATACGGGTGCTCGGGCGCGAGGCGGTAGTACACGCTCGCGACGGTGACGCCGCACGCGTCGGCGATCAGCTCGAGCAGCGGGTCCTGCTGGTGCGCCGAGCCGAGCGCCCAGCCGCCGCCGTGGATGTGCAGGTAGACGCCGCGCGGCTCCGGGTGCGGGAACAGGCGCAGCTCGAGGCGGCCCGCACGTCCCGGGATCTCGCGCACCACCGCGCGTTTCGAGATCTGCAGCGGCGGGAACGGCCCCTTTCCCTCCTCGCGCTCGCGACGGATCTCCGCGACGTCGGTCCGTGTGTGCAGCGCGGGAAACGCACCGAGCGCCTGCTCGACGAGGGCGTTCACCTGTCGCGTCTCGTCGTCGATCGACGCCGGGTCGAAGGCCGCCGCCGTCAGCTCGTGCCACATTCCCTTCGTCGTCATCGCCGTTTCTCCACGCGGCGGCTTCAGAACTCGATGCGGAACAGGCGCACCCAGATGTCCGCCTCGTCCGAGCCGTCCTTGCGCACGTTGAAGTAGCCCTCGTACTCGCCGTCGCCGGCGAGCGCGGGGGGCGCCGTGAGCGGCACCGTGCGGCAGAGCGCTCCGGCGCGGATCAGCTCTTCGCGGAACGAGTCGGTGCACCAGATCTCGCCCGGGGTGGCGCGCGGCTCGATGCGCGCCGCGACCGCGATCGCCTGCCCGCCGGTGACGATCGCGCTCTCCCCACCGGTCTCCTGCAGCCGGACCTCGCCGCGGTGCAGAGCGATGCGCAGCAGCGGGCGCCCGGGCGCGTCGTGGACGTCGTCGGGGATGCGGCGCGCGGCGCGGGCCAGAAGCCCCGCGTCGTCGTGCGTGATCAGGATGTGGTCGCCCTCGGTCACGTCGCGCGAGCGCGCGCCGCGCGCGTGCGACTCGACCGCGTCGTCGATCGCACGCCGCACCGGCGCGTCCATCCCCTGCTTCATCAGGCGGAGCATGCCGCGCACGTCCGCCTGCAGGACGTTGAGCTCCTGCGGCCGCGCTTCGTCGGGCTCGCGCCAGGCGCGCCGGTAGCCGACGACGTTCGCGCGGTCGATGCGCTCGGCGTAGCCGTGGTTCAGGCGCGCGATGATCTGCGAGAGCACGGGGTGCAGCAGGTAGTGCGTCGAGCGCGGCAGCACCCCGTCGGGCTCGAACGTGCCCTCGCCCGGCCGGAGGAACCGCTGCCGGCGCTTGCCGTCCACCATGTCGTGCTCGAGCCAGCCGAGGAGACCGGCCTTGTAGAGCGTGCAGAACACGTGCTGCTCGGCGCCCGGAACGGCCCCGATCTCGTCGTTGTGCTCGCAGAACAGCGACTCGACCTCGTCGCGGGTGAGAATGTGCCCCGGGATGCGCGCGAAGACCTTCTGCAGGTCGAGGTCGCCCAGGTACGGCGCGATCTCGCGCAGGTACTCCTGCGCGATCTCGGTGGCGGCCGAGTTGACCGCGACCTTCAGGCGATCTTCGCCGCGGTCCACGGGTCTCAGCGCCGAGAGCCGCTGCCCCATGGTCATGAAGTCGCGGGGCCGCAGCAGCGTGTGGCGGCAGACGTAGTCGAAGACGTTCTCGCGCTCGCCGGTGAAGCCGTGCACGACGTGCGTCAGCCCGAAGAACGCCGTGAACGGATCGTCCCGGACGCGGTCGGGGAAGACCAGCCGGCTCGCGGGCTCGCGCCGGATGTTGTTCGCGAAGATCTCGCTCAGGCTCTCGATCGAGTAGACGATGTCGACGGCGCTCCCGTGGTACTGCTGCGACATCACGGTGCTCTCGGCGAGCCGCAGGTACGCTTCCTTGCGGACCGCCGCGTAGACCTTCAGGTGGTGGTTGATCCGGCGCAGCTGGTAGCCGACCTCGACGAGACCGAGCTGCGAGAAGTACCAGATCTTGGGGTCGATCTCGCCCGCGGCGCTCGACCGCCGCGCGCGCGTCTCGACGTGCTTGTTGAAGTACTCGTCGACGCTGTCGACGAAGATCGCGATCGGGGCCTTGATCGCTCGCAGCCGTGGCACCAGGTGCCCGTCGGTGTCGTTGGCGCTGCGTTGCAGGTCGCTCGGCGACAGGTCGAGGAGCCGCACGAAGTGGTCGACGACGCCGCGCAGGTTCTTGTCGGCGACGAGACCGGCGAGACGCGCGTTGACGTCGAGCCCGTCGCTGCGGTCGATCCGCTTCAGCGTCGCGAGCGCGATCGACACGAGCCACACCTTCGACCACCAGAGAGGCGCCCCCGCGTAGAGCTGGACGGCCTCCTGGCTGAACACCTTGTCGCCGATCGGCTTGTCGAGGAGCCCGTGGTCCGGCAGGCAGATGGTGCCTGCGCGCTGCGTGAGCACGCGCTTGGCCTTCAGCAGCAGCGTCTTGCCGAAGCCCTTGGTCCCGACCACGACGAACTTCTCGCCGCCGGGGCTCAGGAACTCGTCGATCTCCGGCGTCCGGTGCAGGACCGCCGCGTCGAAGTCCTCGGCGACACGGATGTCGTCAGCGTCTACGGTCCAGGCGCGCATCGCGAGCGATGAGCGTTAGGCGGAGCGGCGGGCCGCGTCAACCGGCGTGCCCGCGCGCTTCGCGCTCCGTGGGCGACGCGACCCGCCCGTTCGGTCGGACGCACGCCCTGCGGCGCGCCGGCCGCCACGGCGCCGCTCCACCGCGCCTCCTAGCGCGACGCCGTCGCGGTCCGACGCTCGCGA
>Ga0194132_10001010_pt1 | contig 57104 bp, 59 predicted proteins | sample TA2KigOf80mmetaG_FD_148612 | JGI IMG/M metagenome (GOLD analysis project Ga0194132, IMG submission 148612) | Freshwater microbial communities from Lake Tanganyika, Tanzania - TA2015054 Kigoma Offshore 80m | ecosystem: Environmental > Aquatic > Freshwater > Lake | place: Tanzania: Lake... | reverse complement strand
GGGGAAGGTGATTCGCAGCAGCTCTGCAGCCACATCAAAGCGGGGGTCGTCCACGAAACCCGGTGCAAAGAGTGTTGTCACCCAAGGCGCGAAGATCACGCCCGTGAGTACGAGCAACATCAACGCTAGGGTGAGATTGCCACCCATGACCGCGACAAAATCGCGCAGTTCGTCACTACCCATTTCGCGGTAACGCATGAGCACGGGTACGAAGGCCTGATTGAAGGCACCTTCCGCAAACAACCGACGGAAGAAGTTCGGGATCCGGAAGGCAACAAAAAAGGCGTCTGCCAATCCGGTCGCGCCGATGAAACCCGCCAACACGATGTCCCGCACAAAACCGGCGACGCGTGAAATCAGTGTCATCGCCGACACGATCATGCCCTGACGGAGCACGCCGGGTTCTTTCGGGCGTGGCTCCGGCGGGTTCTGTCCGTGATCGTTGGGAGCCGTGGCCTGTCGCCCTTCAGTTGACATCACAAATACCGGTTGGCATATTGCCGCGCCTGTTTTCATCACCCCTTCGGAGCTTCACTTGGCCAACACAGCACAAGCCCGCAAACGCGTACGCCAGGCGGAAAAACGCCGTCGCCAGAACGCCAGCCAGCGCTCGATGACACGTACAGCGGTTAAACGGGTCATAGCAGCCATTGAAGCCAAGGACGCGGAAGCAGCGCGCGCCGCCTTTTTGCGCGCAGTTCCTGTGCTCGACAGCATGGTAAACAAGGGCATGATCCACAAGAACAAGGCCGCCCGTCACAAGTCCCGGCTCAACGCCCACATCAAAGCACTCGCTGCAGCCTGATTGCCGGCGCCCGATTCCGGGTCCGACGCGCGTTCCGCTGTGCACACGTTCTTATCACCGGTACAGCACCAGATTGTCCCGGTGAATCAGCTCCGGCTCGTTCACATACCCGATCCGTGTCTCGATGTCGCGGGTGGCAGCACCAGCCAGTTTTGAAGCTTCGACACTCGAGTAATTGATAATCCCCTGGCCAACGGCCTGGCCAGCCTCATCTTCCAGCCGAACCACTTCCCCGCGGTGGAATTCCCCACCCACAGCACGCACGCCTACACAGAGCACACTGCCGCCTGTCTGCATCACTGCGCGGACCGCCCCGGCATCAAGGATGACCACGCCTTTCGAACGCAGTTGACCGGCAATCCAGCGCTTGCGCGCATCGCGGGGCGCGACTTCGGCAGCCAGCAGCGTTCCAATCCGCTCCCCGGACAGAATCCTCACGATGACATTGTCCATTCGGCCGGGCGCAATGAGCGTATGTGCCCCGGAGTCCGCGGCGTAACGCGCTCCGGTTAGCTTGGTCACCATTCCGCCACGGCTGAACGGCCCGCCGGGTCCGGCCATGGCATCCAGTGCCCGGTCATGCGCCGCAGCGAAGTGCACCAGTGGTGCATCCGCCCGGACCCTCGGGTCTGATTCGAAAAGCCCTTCCGCGTCAGTCAATAAAACCAGAACTTCCGCCTCGATGAGATTGGCCACCAGGCCACCCAGGGTATCGTTGTCCCCGAACCGTATTTCTTCCGTGGCAACCGTGTCGTTCTCGTTGATGACCGGTGTGACACCGAGTTCGAGAAGCCTGTTCAGCGTCGAACGGGCGTTGAGATAACGCTCCCTGTGGGCGACGTCCTCGTGGGTCAGCAGCACCATCGCCGCGTGTCGGTTGCGTGCCTGGAACAGTTGTTCATAAACCGCCATCAAACCGACCTGGCCGACAGCGGCTGCGGCCTGCAATGCGGTCAAGGAATCGGGTCTTTCCTTGAGCCCAAGTCGGACGCACCCTTCCGCCACGGCGCCGGAAGACACCAGCACCACCTCAACACCACGATCGAGGAGTGTGTGAACCTGCCCGACCAGCGACTCGATCCGCGCGCGCTCCAGACCCGTGTGCGGATTGGTCAGCAAGGCACTGCCGAGCTTGATGACAACCCGACGGCTGCCGAGGAGTGAGTTGCGCAGTTCCGCTTCGCGGGGTGTCATGCCGCTCATCTCATATCAATGATCTGGTACCGGTCATCATCACTCACGCACGTAAACAATTTCGACGCCATCATCATCGAAGCCATCATCATCGATTGGCCTATCGTTATCAGCAGCCAGCACTTCGACACCTGACGCATCAATCTGTTTGATCGGCCGTGCCATGAGTGCAGCTTCAGTCACCTGGTTGGCCAGCCGGTTTTCGTAGGCGTCGTGCGCTTCCTGGAATTCTGTATCTTCAACATACCGCCGACGGAATTCGGTAACGGCCTGCATCAGTGAATTGATGAGTTCTGGCAATCCCTTGTCCGCAAGCGCGGACACCGACAGAACGGCGCGCTCCGGCCAAGCCCGACGGACTTTCCGCTCCAGCGTGGCAAGTGCCCTGGTTTCGAGCTGATCCACTTTCGACAGCACGATCCAGATGTCCTTTTCGAGCAGCGCCGGCGCATAGGAGCCAAGTTCATTTTCGATCACGTCGATGGCGTCGAGGACCGGCATACCATCAGGCGGCATGACGTCGACCAGGTGCAGGAGTACGCGAGTACGGGCGATGTGGCGCAGAAACTGGGCCCCAAGACCTGCACCCTGCGCCGCACCTTCGATAAGGCCCGGGATATCCGCGACGACAAAACTCGAGTCTTCACCCGCCCTAACGACGCCCAGATTCGGGACGAGGGTGGTAAACGGATAATCCGCAACCTTGGGGTTGGCGGAAGAGATCTGACCGATCAGCGTTGACTTGCCGGCATTGGGGAGCCCGATTAGACCAACATCAGCGAGTAGCTTCAGCTGCAGCCGCAGCTGCCGAACTTCACCGGCTCCGCCGGGATGAGTTTTTCGCGGGGCACGATTCGTGCTCGTCTTGAACCGCGTGTTGCCCATGCCATGGCGACCACCCTTGGCAACGAGAAGGCGCTGGCCGGCGCCCTTGAGATCGCAGAGTGTTTCGAGTGTCGACTCATCAACCACGAGCGTTCCGACGGGAACACGTACGATGCAGTCTTCGCCTTTGGACCCTGTCTTGTTGCGGCCGGCGCCACCCTCACCGTTTTTCGCGCGATAGCGAGGCTGAAAGCGGAAATCGACGAGTGTATTCAGTTGCGCATCAGCTTCGAGGAAGACGCTGCCACCTTCGCCGCCATCACCTCCGTCCGGCCCACCCTCGGGAATGTACTTTTCACGGCGGAAGGACATCGCCCCGTTACCGCCCTTGCCGGCATGTACCCAGATGGTTGCTTCGTCGATGAATTGCATTTTTTCGAACGACGCTCAGATAAAAAACCCCGCACAGGGCGGGGTTTCCACAATCCTGCGATGCCGCCTGTCTATTGCGCGACTGGAGCCGTTACCGAGATAACCCGCCGGCCAAGCTTGCCACGCACGGCGAATTCGACGAATCCGTCTGAAGTGGCAAAGAGTGTGTAATCGCGTCCGCTCTTCACGTTTTCACCCGGATGGTATTGGGTGCCGCGCTGACGAACGATGATGTTGCCGGCACGGACAAACTCCCCGCCAAACTTCTTCAAGCCAAGCCGTTTCGATTCTGAATCACGACCATTGCGGGTACTGCCGCCTGCCTTCTTGTGTGCCATTTTGCTGCTTCTCCTCAGAACACGCCCGAACCGCGGGACAATCAATTGGGCTCCTCGAGCCCCGGTCGCGAGAGATACCTCTCGTCAGTCCGTTCTTCAGCCGCTGATACCCGTGATCCGTACCGCAGTGAACCACTGCCGGTGGCCCTGACTCTTGCGGTAATCCTGACGGCGGCGGAATTTGATGATGGTGACCTTTTTGGCCCGATCGTGTTCAAGGACTTCAGCTTTCACTGAACTTCCCGAAACATAGGGCTTGCCAACTTCAACCCGATCACCGGCTGCCAGCATCAGCACTTTGTCAAAAACCACTTCACTGCCCGGGACCGCGTCCAACTTTTCCAGACGGAGGACTTCGCCTTCACTGACTCGATGCTGTTTGCCGCCGCTCTCGATTACTGCAAACGTCACGTTGTGTTACTCCACTCAGATGATCATCACCTGACACATCACCAGCATCAGGGGTGGTTGCATGCAATACGCTGCCGAGACTGCCCTCGACCCTTACGCCGACGTTCCCGCATCGTGGCTACCCTGATCCTGTGGGCGGCATTTGCGAGAGCGCGGACAAATCAAGGTGTATTACAATCCTCCCAGCGCGAACACCTGCGCTCCGGAACATCACCCAACTGCCTTACCGCAAGGGGTTTTTTCCCGGCGGCACTGGCAACATCGTGGCAGGTCCCGCGCGCGAAAGGCGGGCATTCTACGGTCACATTCCAGTGAATACAACGAACCAGGAACCTTTGGCACTCCATGACTGTCCGACCCTTGCAGCAGGCCCTGACCGAGCGGACGAGCGCCACCCCAGCATCTCCAGCCGCCGAGTCTGCGCAACCCGGCGCAACGACGATGCCGGAACACCAGCCTGGCCATTCTGACCTCGAGCGGATCTTCGCCCTCGTCCGTGAAGACTTCACGGCGGTCAACACCCTGATCCCTAGACGTCTCACCTCGGATGTCGACCTGGTCGAGAAGATCGGCACTTATATCGTCGAAAGCGGAGGCAAGCGCCTTCGCCCGTTATTGGTGTTGCTCTCCGCCCGCGCTCTCGGCCACAACGGCGCTGCGGCGATTGACCACCCAAGCGGCGGCGACCACATCAAACTCGCCGCAGTGATTGAGTTTCTGCATACCGCCACGCTTCTGCATGACGACGTTGTTGATCGCTCTGCGCTCCGGCGGGGGCGCCCTACTGCCAATGCGTTGTGGGGTAATGCGCCAAGCGTACTCGTCGGCGACTTCCTCTACAGTCGCGCGTTTCAGCTGATGGTCGAACTTGGACGCATGCAAATCCTTGCCATCCTCTCTTCGGCCACCAACACCATCGCTGAAGGCGAAGTGCACCAGCTTGCCAGTATCGGCAACTTCGATCTCGACGAGAGCGAATATCGAGAGACGATCCGCTGCAAAACTGCCCTGCTTTTCGAAGCGGCCACACACAGCGCGGGTGAGCTGGTTGCCAGAGATGCTGCCTTGACCGAATGTTTGCGCCGCTTCGGCTTGCATTTCGGCATGGCCTATCAGCTGGTGGATGACTGCATGGACTACCTCGGCGACGTGGCCACCATGGGCAAGAACACCGGCGACGACCTGGCAGAGGGGAAACTTACCCTGCCGATGATCCATGCGTTGTCCCGAGCCAGACCGTCACAGCGCACGCTGCTCGTTAACGCGCTGCAGCGTGGCGACGCTTCGGCCCTGCCAGAGGTTTTGGGTGTAATGTCAGATCTGGGCTCGCTTGTCTATGCCAAAGACGCCGCGCTTGCAGAATCGAACCTTGCACTGACAGCGCTCCAGGGGCTGCCGCGTTCCGATGCCCGGGAGGCAATGGCAGACCTCACTCGATTCTGCACCCGTCGGCTGTACTGATAGCGCCCCCCTTACCTCTTACTGGCTCGAAGGTCACAAACCAAGATGCTCCACCGCCGGGTCTCCCGGACCGTGAACTGTCTGATCGCAGCGGGTCTCGCGATCATCTGCATGAACACCCACGCCCTCGATTGGCAACCCTGTGCACTGATCGGCAGCGATGGGGGCATGGTTCGGTATGCTGAGTGCGCCTCCTTCGAACGCCCGCTGGATCCCGCGGGCAACACTCCGGGCGTCATCTCTCTGGCCGTCGCCCGGCTGAAAAGCGCTGCGCCCGAACCGCCCAACGATGCTGTTCTGGCGATCAACGGCGGCCCCGGTGGCGCGTCACGCGACATGCTGGTGGATCTGTGGCCGGCATTTGAAGCCATGGCTCGGGGTCGCGATGTCATCGTCATGGATCAACGGGGTACCGGCCGTTCCGCTCGCATGCAGTGTCCTTCGGCCGAGGCTTCGACCGAAGTCCGAACAACGATGATCCCCGGGGCGGAAGCGACCGCGGAAGCGGTGAAAGTCTGCCTCAACCAGCTTCCTCACGACCCACGATTTTTCACCACCAGCGTTGCGGTTACCGACTTCGAGGCACTGCGCGCAGCGCTCGGCTACTCACAGTGGAACGTCTATGGTGTTTCTTATGGCACCCGTGTCGCTGCCCACTACGCGCGTCGTCACCCCGAGATGACCCGCGCTCTGGTCCTCGACAGTGTCGTGCCACCGGAACTCATACTCGGCGCCAACGTGGTCATCAACAGCCAGACGGCGCTGGCAAAACTCGATCAGAAGTGCCGCGATGATGTGAACTGCGCGGGGACCTTCGGATCTGTTCTGGACACGATGAGCAGAATTCGCGGGCAGTGGGTTACGCCGGCGACCGTAGAGATTCCTGATCCTGTCACTGGGGAGAGCGCAATACTTGAGGTGACGTACAGACATCTGGCCGCAGTCGTCCGCCTGTTGTTGTACGCACCCGAAACCGCAATCATCATCCCGCTCATCGTGCACGAGGCCGGCAAAGGCAACTATCTGCCCCTTGCTGCGCAGGTCAAGTTGCTGCTGGAGAAACTTGGCCACTCTCTCGCCGATGGCATGCACAACAGCGTCGTCTGCGCCGAAGATGTCCCTTTTTTCGGCGCTGCTGAAGCGGACAGGAGTTCACTCGACAAAGCGTACCTTGGCGCGGACATGATCAACGCGCTGCAAGCTGTATGCGCGATCTGGCCGAAAGGGCCGGTGGATCCAGATCTGCACGCACCGCTGCAACTTTCCACTCCAACGCTCCTGCTCGCCGGCGAATCGGATCCAATCACCCCACCTGAATATGCGCGCGCGATCGCCACCGGACTGGAGAAAAGCAGGCTGATGATCGTCGACGGACAAGGTCACAGCGTACTGCAACGGAGTTGTAGTGCCCGACTGGTAGTCGAATTTCTGGACACGCTGGAGCCCGACAAGTTACGCGGTGCGTGCCTCGCTTATTCGCCGCAGCTCGCTCCCTTTATCGATATGGCGGGGCCAGCACCGTGATCGTTGTGAAGGGACTGTCAAAGTCATTTGGAAAAGTCACCGCAATTGATGCGGTGAGCTTTTCCGCGAGTGATACCCGCGTGACTGCCTTGTTGGGTCCAAACGGTGCCGGCAAGTCGACGACACTGCGCATACTGGCGGGCGTTCTGCGCGCCGGGTCAGGCACCGCTGAAATCGACGGTCACGAAGTTCACGCCGAGCCTGATCGGGTTCGAGCCAGCATCGGTGTTCTGCCACACGCATCCGGTGTCTATGCACGCCTGACCGCACGCGAGAACGTCCGTTATTTCGGCCGCCTGCATGGGCTGTCCGGCGAGTCGCTGGAATCACGTATCGAAGCACTCATCGACCAGTTCGACATGCGGACTTTTGCAGACCGCCGAACCAAGGGTTTTTCACAGGGCCAGCGGGTCAAGGTAGCTCTCGCCCGGGCGCTCGTGCACAACCCGCGGCATGTCATCCTCGACGAACCCACCAATGGCCTGGACGTGATGGCGACACGAGCACTCCGGGAGATCATCCTCGGGCTTCGCTACGCAGGCTGTTGCGTGCTCTTTTCGAGTCACATCATGCAGGAGGTTTCCAACCTGTGTGATGACGTGATCATCATCGCCGGTGGTCGGGTGCGCTTCACCGGTGATCTCGCGCAGCTGAGCGATTCTGCAGGACATGATGATCTGGAAGAGGCCTTTGTCCGCATTGCCGGGCTCGACGGAGCTCAAACGTGAGCGCTTTCTCGATCGTCTTGGCGAAAGAATGCATCGACAACCTGCGTGACCGGCGCACACTGATGTCGTCCCTGTCCCTCGCCCTGCTCGGCCCGCTTTTTTTCGTCGGCGCAATGTCCCTGGTCCTCAGTGAAGCCATTGACGACCAGGACGACGCCATCCGGTTTTCAGTGTTGGGTACAGATCACGCGCCGGAGTTGATCCGTTACCTGGAAAGTCAGAACAGCGAGATCGGGCGCATCGATCCGGCACACGCCTCAGACCCGCGTGTACTCGTACGTTCCGGTGAACACGACCTGATCGTCGTCATCCCGGAGAATCACGGCGAGCGTCTTCGCTCCGGCCAACTGTCGACTTTCACCATCATCTACGACTCATCTGAACTCGGCAGCGCCCCTCAGCGGGCCCGTCGTGTGGAGCGCATGCTCGAGACCTGGGGGCGCACAGTCGGTGTGCTGCGCCTGCAGCTGCGCGGCATCGATCCACTCCTGGTGCAGCCATTGATGGTTGACTCCGTGGATGTGGCTTCCACTTCCGAACAGGCGTTGAAGCTGCTCGGCATGGTGCCGTATTTCGTTTTACTCGGTGCGTTCATGGGCGGTTTCTATCTGGCCATCGACACCACTGCCGGGGAACGGGAACAGGGTTCCCTTGAGCCGCTCCTGTCGCAGCCTGTCTCCAGGGCGGCCCTCGTACTCGGCAAGATCGCTGCGACCTGTACGTTTACCGCAATGAGCCTCTTGCTCATGCTCGCAGGATTTTATCTGGGGTTGCCGTTCGTACCTCTGGATCGTATCGGTCTCGAACTCGACTTCACCTTGCCCAATTTCGCCGGCATTTTTCTCCTGATGCTTCCTCTCACCTGGTTTGCTGCTGCGCTACTCACCGTAGCCGCAACGCTGGCCAAGACGTACAAGGAAGCGCAGACCTATCTCTCATTCCTGATCATGGTGCCGACCTTACCCATCGTCTTCACCCAGTTACTCGGAGTGGAAGCCACGATCTGGATGATGCTGATTCCGAGCCTGAGCCAGTCCATACTGATGACCGCATTCCTCACCAACGACCACATCGCCTGGATGGATGTGCTGATTTCCATGCTGAGCACCGGGTTTCTCGCTGTGTTGCTCACCATGCTTGCCGTCAACCTCTATTCGCGGGAGCGTGTTCTGGGCTGAGTCGTAGATCAGCGAATGACGCCACTGACCCGATCCGGGCGGATGCGAATGATCAACCGGCCCTGCTGTTCGATCCAGCTAGGCAGATCGGCCGGCTCTTTGTACGAGGTGCCGCGGATGGCATGAAAAACGGCACGAGTGGGCGCCAGCACATCCGTTTCCTGGAGCGATGCGGTCCCTTCAATCGCCACGAAGTTGAATGGTTCGCTGTTGCTGATCACGCAGAGATTGACCTTCGGATCACGCCGGATGCAGACCACGCGAAAGCGGTCACGCGTGGTACTCACTACAAGCTCGTCCCCTTCCCGCGCATAGGCGATCACCGCACTCACCGGACTCCCGTTCCTGCGCATGGTGGTCAGAGTTGCCCAGCGATGGGCGGAGATGAAGGCATCAAAGGCCGGGTTGGAACTGATCACTATTGTTTCTCCTAACGGAGTTCTAAAACACTCCGGAAATGGCTTTGCTGGCTGCAAGCGTACTGATTTGTGAATCATCGAAACCGAACTCGCGCAGCACCTCTCCCGTATGCGCGCCCACGTCCGGTGCACGTTTAGGTGGCTTCTTGGATTCACCCCCGACGAAGATCGGGCTGTTGACGGTGAAGCGATAGTCTTCGCCCGGATCCCCGGTCGGTACGATGTAACCGTTGGCCAATACCTGCGGATCAGTCACCACCTCTCCCATTGGCATCGCCTTGCCATAGGTCACGTCGGCGGCATCAAATCGTTGACAGATCTCTTCCAGGGAGTAGCCGGCAATCGCACTCGATAGCAACTCGATGAGCACCATCCGGTTCTTCATCGCGGCTTTCAGATCGAGGAATCGTGGATCGGATTTCCAGTCGTCCTGCGACAGTGCTTCACAGAGTTTTGGCCACTCTTTGCCCGCATTCAGCGCCGCCAGCACCACATACCGGTCATCGCGGGTCCGGTAGATTCCTGTAAAGGGGTTATGCCAGCCCTTTTCCTGCTTGTGGCGACCGAGATCATTGCCGGCGATCACGCCCTGCAACGCCATGCCATTGGTCCACACGCCGTTGGCAAGCAACGACGTTGCGACATAACTGCCCGCCCCGGTTTTCTCGCGGCGATACAGGCCGGTCATGATCGCGCCGTAGAGCGCTACCGCGGTGCCGTGATCACCCATGCCGGGTGAAGGGTTCTGGGGTGCGCCGCCCTGTTGCCTGATGAACTCCATGTGACCACTCCGGCCCCACCAAGCGGTGACATCAAACGCCCGTCGTTCAACTTCGGGACCGTCAGTGCCGTAACCGGTGATGTGCGCGAAGATGAGACGAGGATTGAGCGCCCGAAGCTCCTCCCATGTCATTCCGTACCGCTGCAGCGCCGGTTCCAGGAAGTTGGTGGTCAGCACATCTGCCCGTTGAATGAGGGCATGCATGACCTCGCGTGCGCTGGCTTGTGAAAGATCCAGGCAGACACTGCGTTTGTTCCGCGAGGTGAGCTGCCAGTGATACGGTACCGGGTACGGCCCGACAAGCGTGCGGTAACCATCTCCACCCGGCGGTTCAATCTTGATCACATTGGCACCAAAGTCGGCGAGAATCGTCGCCGAACCTGGACCCGCCAGGTAAGTCGCCGCGTCGATGACGGTGATGTCTTCAAGCAGATAGCTCATTCAACGCGCTCCAGCGAGAGATGTTTCGATATGACATGGGTAGAAATTAACCCTTACGCAGAATCCCGTACATCCCCGCTGAGAATTTTCCCGGTGTGCCGGCGGTGCTCAAGGAGCGTGAGGTTTCATTGAAGAACCTGTTGCTCACCATCACGTCGCTGCTCTGCACCTTGTTGGTGATGGAAGGTCTGACTCGCCTCTATTACGGAACCGGCGATCGTATCCCGCCACACCCGGACCCGGGTGTGCGGGACGAATGGCGATGGGCAAAGGAGCATCTTGCCGCCGGCAAGGCCGAGGTCGAAGGTCTGTCCGGCTTCGATCCGATGCTCGGCTGGCGGGAGCCCGGCACCCTCGCGGATTGGATTCTCCGCAAGTCGTGAAATCCGCCCACCGACCCATTTATCGACGACGGACTGGAGCGGACACTGTTCATCGGCGACAGCTTTTCAGCCGGACTCCACATCGAACCGAACCAGACATTCCCATACGGTTATGGCGAGCAGTTCTCGCCACAGAGCCGGACCTTCAATCTCGGCGTGAGCGGGTACGGGCTCGACCAAATGCTGCTCCTCTATCAGGAGCTGGGGCCGTAGCTGCATGCAACGCGGGTCGTTCTCGATTTCTATCTCGGCGGTTTCGAGCGGGCGTTGTCTGGTTTTACCTACTACGCTAAAACCAGGCTCGAGCTTTCGCAGCACCATTCGCCGCACCGTTCCCAACACCAGGGAGCGCTGCACCTCCTCGGCCAACCGGTTCCATCGCCGCAGAACCTGTACGACCGCTAACGCACCGGCGCGGACGGGATCGGAGCGGAGCCGACCCCGGTACTGTGGCGTGCATCCGTCGCCGGGTGGCAACGCGTGCAGAGGCGAGGTGCTTTTCGCAGCGGCAACTCACCAGACTGGAAGCTGCTCGCTGCCTTGTTTCGGCAATTCTTCGAAACCGCGCGCCGTCTCGACCATGAGCCAGTGCTGCTCATCATTCCCACCCGGCTCGAGTCCTTCGCAGGGAGTATCGAGCAGGATCTCGAAACCCAAGTTCTGAAACTCGGCTGTGCGCTCGGGTTTGTAACCGTCTCTTTGCCGGCGCCGTTCAGCCAGACACAGGCCGAGCGTCCTGCGACGCCGCTCTTCCGACCAAGAGAAGACGGCGGCCACTTTTCCGTCGACGGTCACCGACTGACCGCGCAAATGCTGGCTGCCGCGCTGGCAGGCCGGGATTCCTGCGCTGAACTACACTGAACCACCCGCACACGGGCTGCTTGCCGGGCCGAAGCTCTGTTATCCTGCCGCGCGAACACTTATGGGAGAGCCTGATGGCCTGGGCGGATTTGGGAAAGGTCCTGAAGATTTTCAGTGGTTCCGAGCTGAGCGCAGCTGAAAAGGGTGACCTAGCGAAGGAAGTGATGCTGATGGTGCTGGCTCGCGCCACCGCGGCGGATACCAACATCAAACAGGTCGAAGTGGATACGGTCTGCCGGGTTCTGAAGGCGCACACCGGCGAGGATTTCAGCAGTGCCGACATACGCATCGCAGCCAAGACTTCCCTCTATGAAAAGGCGCCACTGGATCGATATATCGCCTCCGCGGCACGCAGACTGGACGTTTCGTCCCGCCTCGACATCGCCGTTGCGTTGAAAGAAGTGGTGCACTCCGATGACCGCATCAGCGATCACGAGATCAGCTTCTTCAACAATGTCGTCAACGCCCTCAATCTGACCCCGGCGCAACTCATGGGTATGGAGAGCTGAGCACCTGACCTGATGTGGCAGAGCCGGATTGCGGTTCTGCCGCCTCTGCAAACAGCGTCGAAATCAGCCCTGCATTGCTCCAGCGTAGCGGCTCACATCAATCGCCGAAGAAGGCTGTTTCGAGCCGAGCACACAGTCTGCAATCAGCCGGCCAAGGCCGGGTGACGTCTGCACACCAAACCCGCCAAGACCTGCATACCAGCAAAAGGACGGTTCGCGCGGATCACGACCGATCACGGGGCGCCGGTCGGGGCTGAAAGTCCGCAGCCCTGCCCATTTGCTGAGAATCTTGTTCACCGGCTTCGTCGTCACCCGTTCGAAATGATCAATGCCTCGTGCCACATCAATCTCTTCCGGTGCGGCATCACAGGGTTCGGTCGGCGTTTCATCCTCCGGAGACAGCATCAGGCCGTTCCCCTCCGGCTTGAAATACAGGTCGTCGGCAAGCGTATTCACTGACGGCCACGATCCTGCGCCTTCCGGCAGCGGCAGGAGCACCGCGGTTCTTCTGAGCGGCTGCAACGGCACACCGCCGAGACCCGCCATCTGCCCGATTTGAGCAGCCCACGCGCCCGCAGCATTGATGAGCAACGGTGCTTCGAAGACGTCACCGGCGGCAACCCGCCAGACAGTTCCCTGTCGCTCGACAGACGTGACTTCCGCTGAACACTGCAGCAGCGACCCGCGTCGAAGAATGCCGCGCCGGTAGCCCATGACCAGTCTGTGTACGTCGATCGAGTACCAGTCCGGATCAAAGGCCGCAGCAGCCAGCTGTTCGGGTCGGAGCAACGGTACTCGCTCCAGCGCTTCTTCCAACGTGATGCGGCTGAGTCTCGGGCAATGGGTATGCCAGCGATCCAGGAATGATGTCATCCGGGGCTCCATGCCCGGTTCCGTAAGAGTAAGCCCGCCTCGCGGCTTGATGAGCGGACCGTCATCAAACCCCTCAGGGGGATTGTTGTAGAACTGCTGTCCCGCTGCGGTCAGGACACTGACCTCAGGACTTTCGTAGCCGATGATGTAGAGCGCCGCCGAACGCCCGGAGCTGTGGTAGGCCGGCTGCGATTCGCGCTCAAGTACCACGACCTTCATGGACTCAGACAGGAAGTAACCCGCACCGAGGCCGCAGACGCCGCCACCGACCACGATGGCGTCTACACGCTTCACTTTGAATCAGACTCCCCACCGATCGGTTTCGGTTCACTGGTCGGTTCAGCACCCGTGCCCGGAACGACGCCAAGGTCCTCAAGGGTATAAGCATGTCCACCTTTGACTGTCATCACCACATTGTCGGCATCGGCAATCGTCGCCAGCGGATCGCCATCAATGACAACCAGATCGGCAAGCTTGCCGATCTCGATGCTGCCAAGATCGTGTTCAACGCGCGCGGCAGTGGCCGACTTCCAGGTTGCTGCATGCAGAATCTGCGCCGGCTTCAACCCGGCCCGGGCATACAGCCTGAGTTCCGCATGCAGCCCGGCTGCATAGGGTACAAAGGGTGCATCAGTGCCCGTAACCACCAGCGCATCCCCTTTGCACGAGGCGCCGCAGAAGGTCGCCGTTGGCCGTAGCAATCGCCGATGCGCCATCCGGGCTGATCGACATCGAGCGCGGCAAGACCGCGGCAGCGGAAGGCCCGTAAAACGCCTGAAACTGGGGAGTGGTCAACAGGTCCTGCGCCTCGACGATGATCGCGGCAAAACCGGGTAGCACAAGCGTGGGCGTAATGCCTATGCCACTTTGTACCAGGAGTTCTTCTACATCCGCATAACTACGCCCAAGCGCACTGACTTTTGGTTCATAACCTCGCCGGCTGGTACCTCCAACATGTTCAACGTGATCCATGCCGATCGCACTGGCCGGAAACAGCGCGTGCGATGAAACCGGAATGCCCTCGGCATGGGCGAACTCGATGACCCGGGCCTGCAAGGCATCCGGCAGACGCACGTAGGTCTTAATGAAGTCGTATTGCAGCGCTTTGGCCCGGCTGAGTGCGCGATCAAGGTGACCCTCACTGTTGATGCCTTCCGCCATCGCGTAAAAACCCCGGCTGCCGTCGGTGAGATAACCGGTGATGTGCGCACGCGGCCCTGGTCGCATGCCACTGTCCCAGGCTTCCTTGCGTTCGCTTGCGATGTAAGGGTGTGCGCCGGGATCACGTACGCTCGTGATTCCCCAGGCCAACCACGCACGCCCCTGGCGACCGCTGGTATTGCCCATATGCGCGTGCATTTCGAACAAACCTGGGATCACGGTGAGATTGGATGCATCGACAACCCGCTCTGAACGATCCAGTTGAACAGGTTCAAGGCCCTCTATTCGTTGCCCCTGAATGACGATATCGATGTCAGTACGATAGCTGTCGAGGCGACCGTCATACAACCGACCAGTCCGCAGCACCCAACGCTCTGCGGCTATCGACGGCGTCCATGGCAAAGGAGGTGTGATGTCTTCAACGGCGCCACTGGCGATTTGCAGCCTGAACAAAGCCGCTCCGGAACTGAATACAGCGGCACGCCCGTCGGCACTGAACCCCGGCTGATCGGTGAGCTGGTTGGTCAGCGGCACGGCCTTCTCGACGGGTTGGCCGCTCGTATCCAGGTCCAGACGCCACAGCAGCGCATCCTGGAGAAAGTGCACCGCTTTGCCGTCAGCTGAGAGTGATGCATCGAGCAAGGAATAGTGTTCCCTTGGAACAAGCGTCCGCTCTGCCTGCCCTATCACGTCCAGGAACACGAGTTCCTGGACACCCTCCCGATAGCGGCTCGAATAGGGTTTGAGCCTGGATGACAGCAGTTTCGTTCCGTCCGGTGAGAACGACAGCAGCTGTGACGGCATCGGTTTGCCTACTTCAGTGATCGCACCAGTTTCGCGGTCGAGCACCACGATCTGCCCGGCAAACGGACTACCGACAATGTCGCGGAAGACTGCAATACGCCGGCCATCGGCGGAGACGGATGGATACGACAAGGCAGTGGCATGCGGAATGGGCGCCTCCGCTTCCGAGCCGGAGGCCAGATCCCTGACAATCAGCTTTTGTGGCCCATCTCGATCTGTCACATAAAGCAGTGACCCGCCATCGGGCAAGAATACCGGGTACTGTTCAGCAGCCTGATCATCCGTCAGTTGCCGCAGTGCTTTGGACGCAGGCGTCCAGACCCAGAGATTGCCGAGGGCGGTGAAGGCAACCTCCTCCCCATTCGGCGACAGCACGGGGGAAACGACGCCGAGGGCCTGTCGCGGGCTGGCATCATCGTGATTGCGCCACTTGTACACGTAAGGCTGACGTCGCAAATCGATCTCGACCTTGAACGGGACATCAGTCTCCGTGTTTCGGTCTGCGCTGATTTGGCGGATGAGGCCATCGGCGGCATACAGGACGCTGCCATCAGCAAGTCAACTGGCACGGAACGGGAAAACATCGGCACCGTCCTGCGATAAGACCAGCGGTGCACCGCCGATGTAGTCGATACGTCGCAGCGAGGTTACCGGCGCGCCTGACGTATCCCGTCCCAGAAGCTGATAGCTGATCTGCAGACCATCTGCAGACCAGGCTACACCTGCAAGCACGCCCGCTTCGGTGACCAGGGTACGCGCTGCTCCGTCGGCAAGATCGAGGACTCGCAACAAGCCATCTTGGGGGCAGTGGCCATCCACCGCATAGGCGATGTGGGTTGCATCCGGCGACCACGCCGGAGAGTGCGCATTGCCCTGCTCATTGGTCAGTCGTTCCGGCATCGAACCATCCCGCAGGACAAAAATCTCGTAGCCGCCGTCCCGATCCGATGAAAACGCCACGTCACCGTTCGCGCTGACGTGCGGTTCCCGGTCATCCCAGGCATCGGAGGTGAGTGCAACCGGCTCTCCACCCGCAGACGGCACCCGCCACAGGTCCCAGGTACCACCGCGATACGACTGGTAGATCACCTCGTCACTGCGCGGATCGATGGCAGGCTCGCGCGCATCATCGAAGCTCGGCAGCAGCGTCAGTGCCTTTCCACCGGACCGCGGCACGCGGAAAAGCTGTCCCTGCAAGGCGAGCACCAGGTTCTCCGCCTTGTTGTCTACCGCAAAGGAAAGGTTGGTGCCTTCGGTGAGCACAACGGTCTTGGTAATGTGAGTCGCACTCTGATCGATCACTCGGGAACCATCAGCACCAGACGCTGTCGGCTCCGCTCCGCCCCCACAGGAACAACAGACCACCACCAGCACGAGCGGCAATATGATTCGGTCCAGGATCATGGCGCCGTGCTCAATTTATAGGTGACCGTCGCGCAGGCCACTTCCGAGCCATCGATGTCCCGGACTGAAACTTCGCCGAGGCAAAGGCTGCCACCACGCCGTCGCACCGTGGCTGTGGCGATCAGATCCGTGGCTACCGCCAGTTTGAGAAAGTGGATGTCGAATCCGACTGTGGCACCCCTGTGCCGATCCGTCAGATCTGCCCGCGACCAGAACACGGCTGTTGCCGCAATATCAACCAGACCACTGATTGCGCCGCCATGCACCCGGCCAACGCCAAGACTTCTGGTGTACGGCAGGCGTACCACCACACGATCCGCCTCGATGCTGACGGCCCGAGTGCCGAGCGTACGTGCGAACTCATCCTCCTCCGCAATCTGACGTGCCCGCTCAGTCAACGACGCAGATCCGGTGCGTGATGGGATGGGATCGCGGCGGGAGCGGTAGAGCCTTCACGGAAAGCCTTCACTGCCCGTTCGTTTTCCATGATCTTGTCCATCACCGCCTGGCCGGCACGCTCAAAACTCTCCCGGTGTTCGATCACATATTTTTGCGACTCGCGGTAGGCGCGCAGTTCGCCGTTGATTTCAGGGGCTACATGTCGTGCAACCAGATCCCAGCTGCGCCGCGTGGCTTCCGGATTGGCCCAGTCATGGACAAAACCGATGACTGTTCCAAAACCACCGGTGACTTCCTGCAACTGGCGAATCGTCGCCACCAGGTCATCGGGTGTGCCAATCACGGCGGCGGAACCCTCCACCATCGCGGTCTGGTGAACTGCGTCTTCCGGCGTCTTGAACGCTTCGGCACCGGGGCGCATCAGCGTGCCAACGGTGTATTCATTGTGCCAACGGAAGAGCCCGTGTTTCGCCTCACGCGCAGCATCCTCGCGGGTTTCAGCGATGTGGAATGACAGCAGAATGCGCCAGTTGCGCCGGTCGACCCGGTTGCCATATTTGGCAGCCGACTCTTCGGCAAAACTCCATTGCATTGGCAACGCCTGCAACCCGGCAGTGGACATGGAGCCAATCGACAGAATGCCGATGCCATGTTTACCAGCGAGCGTCATACCGGATGGACTGACCATGGACGCAACGACACAGGGCAGCTCTTCCTGCAATGGCAGGAGCTGAAGTGCCGCGTCTTTCAGGGTGAACCACTCACACTCGTAACTGAACCGCGGCTCCCCTGCGAGCAGTCGTCTGATGACAGCGAGCGATTCATCCTGACGGTCACGCTGCACCAGCGGGTCGATACCGAACATGTAGGCATCCGATGGCAACGCACCTGGACCACTGCCAAAGATCGCCCGCCCCCCGGACATATGGTCAAGCTGGACCATTCGCTGGGCCACATTGAAGGGGTGGTGATAGGGCAACGAGATCACGCCGGTGCCGAGGCGAATGCGATGGGTTCGTTCTGCCGCAGCGGCCAGAAAGAGCTCCGGCGAGGCGATGATTTCCCAGCCGGTGGAATGGTGCTCACCGCACCAGAATTCGTCGTAGCCAAGCCGGTCGAGGTGTTCGACCAGATCGAGATCACGCCGAAACTGCAATCGGGGGCTCTCCCCTATCGGATGGTGGGGCGCGAGGAATGCGCCAAAATTCAAACGCGGCATCTGCTCTCATCCTCTCCCGTGATCGAATCCTGCGGCATGGAAACATCACGCGCCTGCAGGTGCAAGACATCTTCCGAAGGGCGGCCGGCCGCCTGATACACTCGCCTTGATCCACCAAAAGTCCGGCCCGTGTCGACCTTACCGCCTCGTCTGCGCAACACCCTGATCTCTCTCGCGGCCATCGTCGTTCTGGCGTGGGTAGCATCACTGGACGGTGAGTTGCAGCCGGTCCCGGCGGACTTCCGCGCCAAAGAACGCCAACCCTCTCCTCTGACCTCTGTCGCGCCTGAGTTCACCGACGCACTCAGCGGACAGATGGTGCGAGTTGAGGCTGAGGTCAACCGTGAACTCAAGGACGATAACAAGGGCAGCCGGCATCAGCGATTTCTCATTCACACAACATCAGGCACATCAATCCTGGTCGCGCACAACATCGACCTCGCACCGCGGGTTGTCGACCTGGTACCTGGGGAGCGGATCTCGCTCTACGGCGAGTACGAGTGGAACCCCAAGGGCGGCGTTCTGCACTGGACACATCACGCACCCCGCGGTGATCATGAGGATGGCTGGATCGAGTACCGGGGAAAACGATATCAATAGGGGTTCACCACGGGCCGCTACCGGGGATTCTGTGCCACGCAATATTCGGAGCATCAAAGAGGGGAGGAACGATGACAAGGCTCGGATCGGGATTGTGCGTTTTCCTTTTACTGTCGTCGTGCGGGACTGACAAGCCAGCCGACACGGATGCTATGGCTACCACGGATACGAGCACCGCAGTCGATGGAACGCAGGCTGCTTCCGCCAGCACCGCGCCGGTCGAACGCCATACAGAGAAAGTGGCGCTCTTCGGCGACCTGCACGTTCACACCATGTACTCCTTCGACGCCTACGTCTTCGGAACACGCACCGGGCCCGATGACGCCTATGCATTCGCCAAAGGCGAGACCATCCCGCATGCCACTGGAATGGATCTGAAAATCCGACGTCCGCTGGATTTCCAGGCTGTCACCGACCACGACACTTACCTGGGTATGTTGCCCGCCATGTTCAATCCCGATTCATCCGTCTATGGCCACCCGATGTCGGAAAAGATACGCGAATCGGCGAAGACCCGGGATCGCGGCGCTTTTCTCGCTCTGTTGCCCTACATCAGTGGCAACGTTGAAAACGATGATCTGCTCGACAAGGCGGTCGTTCGCGATACCTGGCGGGAAATCGCGGATTCCGCGAACCGGAACAATGACCCCGGCAGGTTCACGACCTTTATCGGCTACGAATACACGGCTAGTGGCCCGGAATTCGAAAATCTGCACCGCAACGTGATTTTCAGCGGCGCCGAGTATCCCGAATTGCCGTTCTCGGTCCTTGACTCGGACAACCCGGAAGATCTGTGGGATTGGATGGATGCGCGGCGCAGAGAAGGGTTGGATCTTCTCGCGATTCCTCACAACAGCAACGGCAGCAACGGCTGGATGTTCCAGAAGACCGACATGGCCGGAGAGCCTGTGGACGCTGGCTATGCAGAACAAAGAATGCGTAACGAACCGCTCGTCGAGGTCACCCAGGTAAAGGGCACGTCGGATACCCATCCGATGCTGTCAGTCAATGATGAATGGGCAGATTTCGAAATCATGCCGGTTCGCGTTGGCAATCCGCTCCCCAGCCAGGCGCCCGGCAGCTACGTCCGTGAGGCCTATCTCAATGGCCTCGTCATGGAGGACAAGGGCGGCTTCAACCCTTACCGCTTCGGTTTGATTGGTTCGAGCGACACCCACAACTCGGCAGGCTCGTTTGACGAAGACCACTACTTCAGCAAAACCGGGGATCTCGACATCAAACCGGAGCAACGCGGATCCGTGCCGTTGGAGCACCCCGCCCCTGATGGCAGAACGTACTCGTCAGGCGCCCAACATTACTGGGGTGCTTCCGGGCTTGCCGGAGTCTGGGCGGAATCAAATACCCGCGAAGACATTCATGCAGCACTGAAGCGAAAGGAGACGTTCGCAACCACTGGATCCTTCATCCAGATACGCTTTTTCGCCGGCAACAACCTGCCTGCAGACATGGCAACCCGAACTGACGCTGTTGCAGCCGGTTATCTGCACGGCGTACCGATGGGCAGTGATCTGATCGGCGCAGAAGGGTCCGTGCCTTCGTTCTATGCATGGGCGAGCCGCGATGCCACCGCGCGTCCATTGCAGCGCCTGCAGATCATCAAGGGCTGGTTAAAGGACGGTCAGCCGCAGGAAAAGGTTTTTGATGTCGCGTGTGCAAAAGGCAACGTCGATCCAAAAACCTCACGCTGCCCTGAAAACGGTGCCACCGTGGAACTCACCACCTGTACAACCAACGATGCAACCGGGGTGGCAGAACTCAAGGCACACTGGTCCGATCCGGAATTCGACCCGGAAGCGCGCGCCATCTACTACGTGCGCGTTCTCGAAAACCCCCAGTGTCGCTGGTCGACCTGGGATGCAATCCGGGCCGGCGTCAAACCACGACGAGATCTGCAGGCGACCATCCAGGATCGGGCGTGGTCATCGCCGGTGTGGTACGTCCCTGGCGCCGTTTCTAATCACCCGACCCGGCAGCCGACTGCGGTTCTGTCTCTGGATGCAGGTGCTCATCGAGAAAGCGGCCCAGGTGGCTGAAGAACTCGCGCCGCTGTCCACCGCCGCTCAGGAAGTGATCGCCGCCACTCTGCTCGATGTAGCTGAACGGCTTCTTGGCCGCCTGCAACTCGGGGGCGAGCGCGCGGGACTGGTCAACACTGACGACGGTGTCTTCATCACCATGCACCATCAGCAGCGGCAGAACAAAATCGTCAGCATGGTGGTATGGTGAATTGGCCCGCAGCTGATCGCCGCTTTGCATGCGGTCGCGGTTGCGTTTCACGAGATCGAAATCGTAACTACGCCGGTCCATCGTATCCAGGTTGGCAACGCCCGCAAGACTCGCAGCACAACGGAAACGATCACTGGACCGGTAGGCGGATACGAGGGCTGCGTAGCCACCATAACTCGCCCCCACCACACAAACACGATCCGGATCCGAGATGCCCTCTTTCACCAGCCAGTCAACGCCGTCGATCAGATCATCCTGCATGCTCCTGCCCCACTGCTTGAAACCCGGACGCATGAACAGTTCGCCGTAACCCACAGAGCCGCGGTAGTTCGGTTTCAGCACCGCATATCCACGCTGCTCAAGGAATTGTACCCAGGGATCGAAACGGGCGGATTACCGGTCGTACGGGCCACCATGGGGAAGCACGATCGTCGGCCGAGGCGCCTTGAACCGCTCGTGAGGAACGGCGAGGTAACCCGGGATGATCTTGCCGTCACGAGCCGGGTACTCAACCGGCTAGATGTCCCGAACCTCTGCGTCGTTAAGCCCGGGATAGTCCCGGGCAACTAGATTCACCACGCCGTCCTTGCGATCCACAAGAAAGTAGCCCGGCGAGACACCACCATGAATGTAATAGAGAAACCGCTGGTAGTTTTCATCAACACTGAGCAGTTGATGATGTTGACCCGGCAGATGGCGCTCGAGATCCGCAAACATCGTCTTCAGCTCTTCATCGAACCAAACGGCATGTGGATGGTGGCGCAGGTAACGTACGCCAGCCGGCTGCCCACTCTGTGGTTGCTGACAAGACTGCCGAAGACATCAAAGTCTGGATCCTTGTGAACCACATCAAGCACTTCACCATCCGCATAACGCACCCGGTAGATGCCATGTCGGTCAGTTCCGTAGGCCATGTTCATATACACCTCGGTACCATCCATGCTGAAACCGGGGGGAACCGGCGGTACTTCACTCTGAAACGCTGGGTTGGCGTAAGGACGGGCGATGCGGCCTTCCATGCGAAACACCATAGGCAGATCACCACGAGTAAAGCCGACGCCGATTCGTACCACACCGGCAGAATCGGCATACCACTGTCTGATCTGTGACCGGTGTTTACGAATGCGTGTGTAAGCACCGTTGTGGATGTCGAGTCGGTAGACCGATGGGCGATTCGGGTTCACACGGTTGAGCTACACCAGAATGTGCCGGTCATCATCCGCAAGCCACGGAACAATTCGATCCCGGATCTGCGGGCGATACAGAGGCGCCCTGCCGACGAGATTTCGCGCCGGAACATCAAGCTGAAGAAAGTGAGAGCCATCCCGGTCGATGGCAAAAAGGCGGGTTGCCGTAACCGGCCCCACTCGCGGAACCGTATAAGAGAATCGCCAGGAACAGAGAATGCGTTGATTGTTGGCCCAGCGACACCAGTTGAGCAGACCCGGCGATCGACTTGCCGGAACGATGACCCGGTCCTCGCCATCAGGAGCCACCCGGACCGCGAGTTCGTAGACCTCTCCATTGCTGCGCAAGCTGAGAACGTGTGTCCCGTCTGGCGAAAGTGACGCATCATCCAGCAAAGGCAGATCGTCCACTGCCGCGTGTGTATCCAGTGACAGCAATCTGACAAGCAGCCCGGTACCGAGCGCTCTGAGGCTTCGCCACACCACAATCATTTTCATGGCTCGACAATCCCGCGAACACTGGGATTTAATGCCCAGCCATCAGAAACAGGACCTGTACACCACATGGCAAACCCCGCTCATCACCGCTTGATCGTACTGGGGTCTGGTCCTGCTGGATACACTGCGGCCCTCTATGCGGCCCGCGCCAATCTTAAACCGTTGCTCATTACCGGCATTGAAGTCGGTGGCCAGCTCACGACTACCACTGAAGTTGAAAACTGGCCGGGCGGACACGCCGAGCTGCAGGGTCCTGAGCTGATGCAGGAGATGTCCGACCACGTACAGCGTTTTGATGCGACGCTTCTCAATGACCACATCCATACCGCCGCCCTGTCAGGGCAACCCGGCAAGACGCCTCACCGGCTTGACGGAGATCAGGGCAGCTACACCTGCGATGCACTCATCATCGCAACAGGCGCATCGGCACGTTACCTGGGCCTGCCGTCCGAAGAAGCCTTCAAGGGGAAAGGTGTCAGCGCCTGTGCCACCTGCGACGGATTCTTTTATCGCAAGCAGGAAGTCGCCGTGATCGGTGGTGGCAACACTGCCGTTGAAGAAGCCCTCTACCTTTCGAATATCGCGAGTAAGGTTTTCTTCGTACATCGCCGGGATACCTTGCGTGCCGAGAAAATCCTGCAAGACCGCCTGTTCGCACGCGCCAATATCGAGTTCATCTGGAACCACACCCTCAATGAAGTACTCGGCAACGACATGGGTGTGAACGGGATGCGGATCCGCGGCAAAGAGGGGGCCGTCCGGGAGATCCCGCTGAGCGGCATCTTCATCGCTATCGGGCACTCGCCCAATACATCCATCTTCAACGGCCAGCTGGACATGGCAGGCGGATATCTGAAGGTTCGCAGTGGCAGCGAGGGAAACGCAACTGCCACGAATCTACCGGGCGTGTTTGCCGCCGGTGATGTTGCCGATCATGTGTATCGCCAGGCGATCACCTCTGCCGGTTTTGGTTGTATGGCGGCGCTCGACGCAGAGAAGTACCTCGACGCCCTCTAAGGTATTTCTGATCAATTCGCTTCCTGCGAATTGATCAGATCGGGGACCTTCGGCCCCCTCGCATTTTCACAGCACTTCGTGCTGCAAAAAATGGTGGTGTGTCCCTACACCACTCAGGAAGGTCTGATGAATCAGACCCTCCTGAGCGCGGCATACACCCCACCGTCAGAACGGTAGGTCCAGCGCCTGGCAAAGAAATTTCATGAACGGCGAGGCGGTCTTGAAGGTGGCCGCTACCTGCTTCACGAGATCAGCTGAGAAGATGCTTTCAGCACCGAAATCGTGTCCGGCGATGAAGTCCTTGCGTTTGATGTCAGTGATGGCGGGATGATCTGCACCAAACCCCCGTGGCGGCCGTGTCAGTGTACTGCCACCGAGTTGAAAGGAAGACGCGAACGCCTTCTGGTCCCTGATCTTCAGCCACTCACCGGAGCGCTCGGCGATGCGAGTGCGAATCGCCGCGAGGGGTTCCGCGTCCGGATGCCAGAGTCCGACACCGAGAAAACACTCGCCCGATTCGATATGTACGTAGTAGCCAGGCGCATGAACATCCTTGCCGGTTTCATGCCGGAACTGGATGCCAATATTGGTTTTGTAGGGCGTCTTGTCGCGGCTGAATCGGGTGTCCTTGTACACTCGCATCAGCGAACCACCCACCTTCTTTGGAACGGCGACAAAATGCGGTGCAATCGCCGTCAGCGGTTTTTCCATCGCCGTGATGAAGTCGAGCGCCGGCTCGCGCACCAGGAATTCGTACCGGTCCTTGTTGTCATCAAACCACTCGCGGCGATTGTTCGCCGCGAGCTGGTCGAGGAACTTCAGCGTTTCCGCTGGAAACCCTTTGAATGCGGGCATCTCCCCTTCTCCTTCCCTTCTCCTTCCCTACTCCTTCCTAGCCCTCAAGCGATCGCTGTCGCTCGGCTCTACTTCTCGCCAGAACCTAGTTCTGAACCAGTGCCGCGACGATCTGGTCCACCACCAGCTCTGCCTTCAGCCGCATTTCTGCGTCGGTTGCATCCTGGATGGGGTGCGGGACGAACACGCACCGCGCATCCGTCATGCCGAGCGCTCTGGCTTGTGTCGCCGCTGCGTCCTTGAATTCACTCGACGCGATCGAAACTGCGGGAATGCCCTGAATCTCGAACCATACCGTGTCATGCAAACTGCACGTGGTACAGGAGCCTCAGTCGGCCAGCGCTTCTATTACAAAGTCGCTGGACTCTCGGATCTGCGTACGCAGCGCATCCGGTGCGGGCTTGGTGAACGTCGGTTTGGCGAACCGCTGCACCGACACTCCGGGATGATTGGCACGCAACAATTCCTCGACGCGGTCAATCAGTACATTCCCGCGCGGTTTGGATATGTCGAGAAACGACACCCTCCCCTTGAGTTCGGACGGGCGCGGCGTGATCTGTCTGACGACAGGTACCCGCTCGTCGGTTGGATCAAGAATCACCGTCATCTTCTGGCCTCCTGTGACCTTTCCGGTCACGTTGATCTGCAAACTCTGAGGGGTGAAATGATTGTCTCGCTACATCCACGGATCGATTGCTTTCGAAACTGGCACCGAGCCGATGGCGCCGGTGGCCCAGCCATGGAACGCACCGGAAAATTTGCCTGCTTCCGAGCCCGCCACGGCGATGAGGATATCCTCATCCCGCCTGAACTTGGGGATTCGCTTGGCAAGGTCAGCAGCACTCTTGCCGTGAGCGTACTCGGCCTTGAAGCCGGTTGCGGAAATGTCGTTCGCGAGCAACTCCGATACCGGACGTGACGATACCTCCTGGATCCGCTTGCGGATATCTGCCTTGGTATACCCGTCGCGTTTGAGCGTATCGACGTGTTCCGGGACGATCACCAGCAAGGTGTCTGTGGCGTAGTGGGCCTTCACCGCAAATACCGATTCGAGTGCGAGTCCGAACGATCCGGCCAGTTGCGCGGCAGTCCTGGAATCCTGGTCGACCATCAGCACGGGGCCGCTGGATGCGGTGTACGCCGTAACAACAGATTCCTCTGCCTTGAAGCCTCGCTCCACGTGCAGCGGTTCCCAGGGGCTGCGCTCTTCCCATTCGGCAAAACACATCGTGAACTTCATCGGGTTGCCGAGTGTTGAACGTTCCGTGCCACCGGGTTTGGCACCACCGATGTTTCGGACCGCAAGTCGTACGGCACGACCAATCGTCGCATTGGCCCGGTTACCTTGACCAAGCGCACCGAGTTTCATGTTCATGCCAATTCGGTGCCGGATCGGGCCATTGACCACCAGCACCGGGCTTGCACCCATCGTCGTCGCCATCACGCCATGGATGTTGTACTGCTCATTGCACACCGCCTCAACTGCAGCGAGCACCACCGGAAAGTACTCGGGACGACAGCCCGCCATCACCGCGTTCACAGCCACCTTTTCTACCGTGGCGATGCCCATGTTCGGTGGCACTTCAGCCACTACATCCTGGGGATCCCGGGACGTACCGGACAACATGCGGATTACGCGTTCGGGCGTAGGCGGGATCAGCGGCAGCCCGTCGCTGAAACCCTGATCAAACATGAACTCGAACTCATCGTCGTGCTGGCCGATCTCGATGCGCCGCGCCCGCAGCGGACTGTTTTCCGACTCCGCCCGCAGGCGGTCCGCGATGAGGGGATCCGCCGACTTCGAACCGCAACCGGGCCGCCATGCAGGCAGCTTTACCCACTCGATGCGCCCCTCGAGGGAGTCGTCACCACCCCCTGCATCCTTCGCCAGCGCCTGCCATTCATCACGCACAAAACCGATGAGCTCAGATTCAAACCGGCCGCTCGCATCGGTTCGTACCAAAGTCGGCACAGTTTCGATATCCCAGGCGAAGGATACTTTGAGCGACGAATCGTCGAGCAGCGTGAAGCCGTGTTTCGCCTGTAACGTTCGATTGCCATCCCGATCCTGGCCGATAACCAGGAAATCAAACGTATCAAGGCAGGTCTCGCGCAGTGCCGCCAGTACCGGCATGACTTCACGACAGGTTGGACAATCCTCCTTTACGAAGGCGACCAGAGCAGGCCTCTTTGATGGAAAGGAAACCGAAGCATCCGCATCGGTCAGCGCAAGGGAAAACGGAACGAGGTTTCTCATGGCTGAGAGCATACTCCGTGTTGTAGCGGCGACATAAGGGTCGCTCCTTGGCTGATTCCCGGCTCTTGTGCGCTTCTCCGAGATCAGCCATTTAAGCGTCGCTAAACACCTTCAGGTTCCCCGGCCCCGAAAAGAAAAAACTATGTCCCGAGACTTTTCGCTGCCGGGATTTTTGGTACCTTTGACCTGGAGAGCCTGCACACCAACAAAAGCAGCAGCGGCCAGGTCCAGGGGACACACCCGTGGAAGGGGGACAGCAGCAGCCGATGCCCTCAAACAAGAGGGTAGGCGGCAACGCTAATGTTCACGCCCAGAATCGGACCTCTGTGGATGAACCGCAGTGGTACCTCATTTCCGAGGATGGCGGCCTCTCGCTGCACATCATCTCCGGCGTAACCTTGTGCGAAGCTGAAAATGGCGAACTGATCGTCTCGGCGGACCAGGCGGCGCACGCAGCCGGGTTCGACATCATCGAAGATGAATTGTGGTTGTCCTGCCTTGCAGGCCGCCTTCGTGCCGACGGCGTGATTTTCACCCAACAGCACCACATCGCCTCGGGCGTCCAGCTGCATATCGGCCGTACGCGCTACTTCGTCGCCAGCGAAATCAATCAAACTGCCCCCGATGTGCCGCTACTCGCCGAGGCCATGCAACCCGGCGATACGCGACTGCCAAAACCTTCGCGGCGCCATATCCCGGTGTTCTATCCAGGCCCGCTTGAGTCCGGCGCTCTCGCACTGAAAGAAATTGTCATCACTGAGTCGGCGGAAGTGGTGTCACCGGCGAGTGTTGCAACACCTGCATCAGTGCGGGTTGAGTTGCCACACGCCACGCGGAGCACATCAACCCAACAATCGGTCTCTGGCGCAATCAGGACCAGTCCGCTTAAACCCGGACAACCTGCACTCGGTTAGTGGGTCGCACTGCTTGTGGCTGGGCTCGGTGCGTCGATCGGTTTATCCCGCTGGCAGCTGGGTCCGCCCTCCTAGTGAACATCACACCTATGAGACTTAAGTCTCCCGGTCAGCTGAAAATGACTCCGATTCACTGTGGAGACGGAAAAGTGCTGGACATATGACGATCTGCGGCTACACTTCGCCTCGCTATGAAAATAACCGTGCAAACCAATCTGCTGAATCTGTGTGCCACCAAGCGGCCCAGCGCCGCGTGGGCGATGGCACATGGTGTGCCGATGTCCCGGATTTACGTGGACATCAAACACACCTTTAGCTGAACGTTGCACCGTCATCTCCCGGTGCAACGCCGGTGAGATGATTGAGCCCCCTCCCTCCCCCTCTTCAATCTCTCTCCGGCGTTCACCGGGCATAGCGCCTGATGTTTTCGCTCCGCTTGTTTGTCTCGGGCAAGGGTCCGGACAACGGCGCGAAAGGTAGTTTCGACCTGAGTTGAAGGAGATCGAAAATGAAATGGATCTTTTCACTCGTGTGCATTGGCGGCGCCGTGAGGTATGCAGTTGTGTTGGGCCGGGCGATCGAGGCCGGCAAGCCCTGGGCAATTGAAGTCGCGAAGGCGGACAGCGCCCTAGACAGCACCCATGGCGAATGGGTCATGCGGGATATTCCCGCAAACCCACAGCCTGCGGGAACTGATAACCAGAAAATCAACCGGGAGGCGGCCAGTCTGGCCGCCTGATGAAGACCTGTGAGGGTGGTGAGGATCCTGCACATCGGATCATCCGCAAAGACCGCATAGCCCGCTAATGCGTTGACCGGTAGCATGCTCTGCCTCAGAGAGGGAGCATTCATGTCCGAGATTCGTTCGCTGGGCCTCCAGACTGGTGGGAGTTCAGCTGAGGTTTTCACGCCTGCCGTCCGCCGCTACGTGCTCGGCATTCTGGTGGTTGTCTACACCTTCAATTTCATCGACCGGCAGATCCTGTCGATCCTGCTTGAACCCATCCGTCGGGACCTCGATATCCAGAGTGACGCGGCCATGGGTGCGCTTACCGGTTTCGCCTTCGCCCTTTTTTACGCAACGCTCGGCATTCCAATCGCGCGGCTCGCTGATCGCAGCAACCGCCGTAATCTGATCGCCATCTCCCTCGCCACCTGGAGTGCCATGACCGCGGTTTCCGGCCTGGTGCAAAACTACTGGCAGCTGTTGATCGCACGCATGGGCGTAGGTATCGGCGAGGCAGGTTGCAGTCCGCCGGCCCACTCGATGATCTCGGACTATTACCCACCCGCACAGCGGGCCACTGCGCTCGGCATCTACGCGCTTGGAATACCCCTTGGCATACTCTTCGGCTTTCTCGCCGGTGGCTGGATAGAACAGTTCTTCGGTTGGCGTGTCGCTTTTTTTGTTGTTGGAATTCCAGGACTCATCCTCGCATTGATCCTGCGCTACACCGTCAAGGAGCCGCCTCGCGGCATGGCCGAAGGCAAAATCGAGAGCGGCGATCAACCGGGTGTCTTGGCGACGTTCCGGTTCTTGATGCGGAAGAAGTCGTTTCGTCATCTCGCCATCGGCGGCGCCCTTACAGCATTCGTAGGTTACGGTTTCACAACCTTTGCACCCACCTTTCTCGCGCGTACCTATGGCATGTCATCGGGTGAGATCGGTACCTGGCTTGGCCTGATCCTCGGCATTCCGGGGGGGATCGGCATCGTCCTTGGGGGCTGGCTCGCAGATCGCTATGGTGGCCGGGATACGCGCTGGTATTTATGGATCGTGAGCGTGGCGCTGTTGGCAAGCGTGCCGTTCAACCTTGGAATCTATCTGGCTCCGGAAGCGAGCCTTGCCCTGCTTTTCATGGTCATCCCGGTTGCGCTCGGCAACTTCTACCAGGCGACGACGTTCTCACAGACCCAGGGTCTGGTTGAACTGCGCATGCGCGCTGTGGCCGCCGCCGTATTGCTGTTCATCATCAACATCGTAGGGCTCGGCCTTGGTCCGCAGATGGTCGGCATCGTCAGTGACCTGCTCAAACCCTCATACGGCGAGGATTCGATACGCTATGCGCTCATGATCCTCTCACTCGCCAACGCCTGGAGCGCCTTCCACTACTACATCGCCGGTAAATATCTGAAAGAGGAATTGGTGAAGGGCTGATCGTGACGAGATGCGTGGACAAACAACGTCGCAATCACGGCCAGCTGACGGGTACGCGCGCCCCGTTCCGGATAACCTGGCTCCTGCTCTCCGGGTTTCTCTTCGCAGCGTGTGAACCGGCACCACCACCTGCCCCGACCTCGCAAATCGAACGGGTGGCGAGAGTCATGCAGGTGCAATCAAATCTGACCGGGCGCGAACTTGAGTTCGTTGGCCAAATCGAAGCGGCGCAGATCATCGACCTCAAATTCGAAGTCGCCGGGACGCTCAATGTGCTCAATGCCCGCGAAGGTGAAACCCTCAAGGCTGGTACTCTGGTTGCTGCCCTCGACAAAAAGCAGTTCGAACTGGCCGTCCGTGAAGCGGAAGTGCAACGCCAGCTGGCGGCGCAGGATCTGGAACGCAAAACCGCGTTGCTGAAGAAACGGGTCATCTCCGAAGCAGTGGTCGACGACGCGACGGCGTTGTACGAACTGCGCGCCGTGCATCTGGAGCAGGCACGCAAGAGCCTGGCTGATACCGAAGTTCGCGCCCCGTTTGATGCCTACGTCCTCAGCCGCTTTCTCGACAACCACGGCGTCGTGCAAACCGGTAACGCCGTGGCGCGAATCGCCGATCTGAAGGAGCTGCTGGTCTCCGTCAATGTTCCCGAAGCACTACTGGCAACAATTCCGCAATCGGATGTCGTATCGATCACTGCCCGGTTCCCGTTCATCAAAGACGAAGCATTCCCACTCACCTACCGGGAGAATAAAGGGGAAGCCGATCCGGTCGCTCAGACCTACCTCGTCACGCTGTCGATGCGCCCGCCGGCAACGTGGAACATTCTTCCCGGCATGACGACCAAGGTGACCATCACCCTGAACGAACACGCCGGCGCAGCCGTCGCCATTCCGGTACCGGTTACCGCCGTAGTCAGTACACCTGAAGGGAAGTTTGCTGTGTGGGTGTGGGATCCGGAAACCGGCAACGTCACCCGGACACCCGTTGAGGTACAACCGGACGAAAGCGGTGATTACCGCGTTACGTCTGGCATACGAGGTGGCGAGTGGATCATCGCTGCCGGAGCTCACCAGGTGCAGGACGGCATGCGTATCCGGCCATTCAATCCTTCCTGATTGCGCTGATGCTGCAGAACATCGCCACCTTTGCCATCGATCGCCCGCTCTACACCTGGATCCTCATCGCGGTTTGCGTGCTCGGGGGCTGGTGGGGCATTCAGTCCGTCGGTCGGCTCGAAGACCCGAACTTTCCGATCAAGATGGCTTACATCGTCACCACTTACCCGGGCGCATCTGCGGTCGAAGTGGAACAGGAAGTCACGGATACCATCGAAGCGGCCCTGCAAGAACTGCCCTATCTCGAACACATGGTTTCCAAATCGGTTCCGGGACGATCCGAAATCGAAGTGGAGATGCTCGAATCCATCGCCGAAGAAGACATCGGTCAGGTGTGGGATGAATTGCGCCGGCGAGTCGGTGAGGCCGCGCAGCGCATGCCACCCGGCGTCGACACTCCGCATGTCGAAGATGACTTTGGTGATATCTACGGCGTGCTCTATGCCATCACGATCGATGGCTTCACTCCCGGGGAGATTGCCGATGTTTCCCGTCGCCTCGAAACCGAGTTGTCCGGAGTACCCGGTGTCGCCAAGGTGGCGACCGCAGGAGAGCCGCTCGAGGCGTTGTATGTGGAAATCCCCCATGAACGACTGACGCGCCTCGGTCTGCCGCTCGACCAGGTCCTGGGCAGCATCGGCGCGGAAAACCGCGTGATCGCTGCAGGCTCCGACAACTTCGGCGAGCTGCGCGTCCGCATCGCCCCGGAGAGGGCATTTGATACGGTTGATGCAGTCGGCGACATGCGTATTGGGAAGGCAGGCACGACCGAGATCCTCAGGCTGCGGGAGATCGCGACGTTGTCCCGGCAACCGTATGACCCACAGTTTCACCTCATTCACCACAACGGCCGCCGGGTGATGACGGTTGGGGTGTCCATCGACACCCAAAAAAATGTGGTGGAGATCGGGCATCAGATCGATGCACGAATGGCTGACCTCTCGGCGGATCTTCCCCTCGGCATGGAGGTCATCCCCGTCTATGCGCAACACATTGCGGTGAGAGAAGCCATCACCGATTTTCTGAAAAACCTCGCCGGCTCGGTTTTCTCGGTCTTTGCTGCCCTCTTTGTCTTCATGGGCTGGCGGGCGGGCATCGTCGTCGGGTCGGTACTGCTCTTCACCGTGCTCGGCACGTTGTATGCCATGGCCTCGCTGGGTATCGAGTTGCAGCGCATTTCGCTCGGCGCGTTGATGATCGCGATGGGCATGCTCGTCGACAACGCCATCGTCATTGCTGAAGGCATGGTGGTCGGTGTGCAACGGGGCCTTACACCCACCGTGGCCGCTGCAGAATCCACTCGTCGCACCCAGTGGCCGCTGCTCGGGGCAACACTCATCGGCATCCTGGCGTTTACGCCGATCGGGCTCACCGATGACAACTCTGGCTTTTTCCTCCGGTCCCTGTTCCAGGTCGTGACAATCTCCCTTCTGCTCAGCTGGATCCTCGCCATCACCGTGGTTCCTCTTTTCGGCATGTACCTGCTAGCGGGACAATGGTCCGACGGGACGACGTCAGACGACGACAGCACTATCTACCAGGGTTGGACCTATGCGCCGTATCGACGCCTGCTGACGTTTGGTCTCCGCCGCGCGTGGTTGACCACAATCCTGATCCTCAGTGTGGTAGCCGCGTGTTTCTGGGCGGCCGGGTTCGTGAAACCCGGATTCTTTCCGACCACCAATACCCCTCTTTTCTACGTCGATGTGCATCTACCCCAGGGCTCAGATATTGAAGCCACCCGAAGGCTTGTCGAAACGCTGGAAAAGCGACTGTTCGAGGAACCGGGTGTCACCGACGTCAGCGCATTTACCGGGCGGGGTGCAAGCCGCTTCGCGGCCGTATTCCGCCCCGAACAGCCGAACTCTGCGTACGCACAACTCGTGGTACGAGTGAATGACGTAACCCGCATGACGGACATCATGAACAACCTGCGCGCGGCGTTCGCTGTAGCAGCCGTACCTGCGGACCTGCAGTTCTATCGCATGGAGTTTTCTCCCAGCGGCAACTCCAAGATCGAGGCACGCCTCTCCGGGCCGGATGGTGACGTCCTTCGAGGTCTTGCCGAGCAGGTCAGCACCATCTATCTCAAGCACGATCTCATCGATCGCAAGATCAACTGGCGGCAACGCGCCGTGGACCTGGTGCCCCACTTCGATACTGCCCAGGCCCGCAAGGCGGGGATCGCGCGCAGCGATGTGTGGAGCACGCTGGCTTATGCAACATCGGGCGTCAGCGTCGGGCTCTTCCGCGACGGTAACAAGCAGGTGCCTATCATCGCCCGGGCACCCTTCGCGGAACGCCAGGACCTCACCGTACTCGGAGAGCGTCTGGTATTCAGCCCGATGCAACAGCTGTACGTGCCGATGTCGCAGGTGGTGAGCGGATTCACCTTCGAACCGGTCGATGATCTGATCTGGCGGCGCGATCGGGTGCGCACTCTGAACGTACTCGCCAATCCGCCTGCGGGCCACAATCCCACCCAGGTGTTCAACGCCCTTCGTTCGGAGGTGGAGTCGATCCCCCTGCCACGTGGCTATTCACTGGAGTGGGGTGGCGAGTTCGAGGGCGCGGCCCAGGCCAACCGACTCCTCTTCGAGAAGATTCCGATGACGTTTGGCAGCATGTTTCTGATCACTATCCTGCTGTTCGGACAGCTGCGCCAGGCCATCGTCATCTGGCTGACGGTACCCATGATGGTCTGCGGGGTGGTCCTCTCGCTGATCGCAACAGATCTCACATTTACCTTCCCCGCATTTCTTGGCTTCCTGAGCCTTACCGGCATGCTGCTCAAAAACTGTATCGTGCTGGTGGACGAGATGGACAAACGTTCGTCAGATCGCGGGCTTACGCTGCATACCCTTAACCTGGCCTGCGTGAGTCGTCTGCGGCCGGTACTGCTCGCCGCCGGCACCACAGTGTTCGGCATGGCTCCTCTGCTGACTGACGCGTTCTTCCGTGAGATGGCTGTCACCATCATGGGCGGTCTGACCTTCGCCACGCTGATCACCCTGATCGCTGTGCCCGTCTTCTATCGCATTGCACTCGGGCGCCGGGTCGTAACATGACCACTCATAGCTCGCAAATCTCCACTGCTTTTCCATAGTTAGTGCTTGTGGCCACGGGTGTCCCCGGTAGTCTTGCACCCGGATTTTCACCTTGGATAAAACCTGTGCTGATACGGATAGCCGCACTGCTCGCATCTTTCCTTTCGATTCAGACTTTTACGGCGTTGTTTCTTTCGGCGTTACTTCTTTCCACTTGGTTTCTTGCGACCCCGATTCTGGCGGCCTCAACAACGCCACCACCGACAACCGCTCCAGTTGCAACCACCGCACTACCGGATGCGATTTCCCGCGTCGCTCGCGCGTCGCGGATTCCACAGGATGACTTCAGCCTCTGGGTTCAACCCATCGGCAGCAGCAAGCCGCTGGTCGGCCACAACGTCGACACACCACGCAATCCAGCATCAACCATGAAACTGGTGACCACCTTTGCAGCGCTCACCGACCTCGGTCCGACATACACGTGGAAGACCCGGATTCATGTCCCGGGAGGCATCGCCAGCGGCGGTACCGTGAAGGATGTGTGGATCCGCGGCGGTGGTGATCCCTATCTCGTCCTGGAAGAGTACTGGAAGATGCTCTCGGCCCTGCGAGACAAAGGTGTGCGACGTATCGACGGTGATCTCGTGATTGACACCAGCGCGTTCGCTCTGGCGCCTGAAGATCCAGGGGCATTCGATGGTCAACCCGACCGCGTTTACAACCTCGCACCCCATCCCCTGCTGGTGAATTTCAACAGTGTGCGATTCGTTGTCAGCGCTCAAGCGGATGGCAAAGTAGGTACAGCCGCGTTTCCCGCGTTGCCGAATCTGTCCCTGATCAATCGGCTGAAACCATCCCCCGGACGGTGTGTCGGCTACCAGTACGGCGTGGCCTTCGATCTGCAGGATCCAACCCATCGCAATAAAGCGCAGTTCGACGGGACCTTCCCGCTCAAATGCTGGCAGTTCGAATTCGCGCGCACGGCGCTGACACCAGAGGCGTATGCACACGGCCTCTTCGAACTGTACTGGCAGGCGCTCGGTGGCGAAAGCCGCGGCCGCATGCGTACCGGTGTCCTACCATCCCAATCGAAACGGGCGCTTGTAGAACACACATCACGATCTCTTGGCGAGATCATCCGCCTCGTCAACAAATTCTCGAACAACGTCATGACCCGACATGTGGAACTCGCCTTGGGTGCTGAGCGGTTTGGTTTGCCCGCTACCATCGACAAAGGCCATCGCGCCATCACCGAAGTACTGAATGAGTCAGGAATCAAAACGGAAGGACTTGTCATCGCCAACAGTGCAGGCCTGTCCCGCGACAGCCGCATCAGTGCACGGCAGCTCGCAAAGATTCTTGATGTGGCGTGGAAAAGTCCGTTCATGCCGGAGTACATCTCTTCGCTCGCACTCGTCGGCATGGATGGCACCATGCGGTCCCGTCTCAACGGCACATCAGGGGCCGGGCGAATGCATGTCAAGACCGGGCGTCTCGACCATGTATCCGCCATTGCCGGCTACGTCGATGCGAAGTCCGGGCAACGTTTGCTGGTCGTGCTGCTGCTGAATACACGCAATGCGCACCTGGGGCCTGGCAACCTCCTACAGAATGCTGTGCTGACCTGGGTGCACGATCAGCACTAGCGGCTCTTCCGGTTAACCGCCGATGATGAAGTAGATCAGGATTCCCGCTACCGCCGGCGGAATCACGATGCGGATGAGGAAACGCCAGAGATTAAAGACCGCGCCTGACGTCATGACCGCTTTGGCCGCCGCGCCATACGGCAACATCCAGCCGGCGAAGATCGCGATGAGCAGCCCGCCAATGGGCAGGAAGAGCTGGTTGGGGACAAAATCCAGAACCACATCAAGCGAACGCCCGAAGAGTTCAACATCGGCCCAGTGGTTGTAGGCCAGCGACCCGACCACACTGCCACAGAAGACAAACCCGCCCACACTGAGCACCGCGATCAGGCGAGAGGTTCCGAAACGGTCCAGCACCCACGCGACCTGCGCTTCGAGCAAACCGACCAGCGACGTGATTGCTGCAAACGAAAGCAGCAGAAAAAACAGCGTCGCAACCAGATCCCCTGATGGCATCTGCGCAAACGCCACAGCAAGCGTTTCGAACACCAGTCCCGCGCCGCCCGCAGGATTGAGCCCATTGGCAAATACCATCGGGAAGATCACCAGGCCGGCGAGGATCGCCACGAACGTATCGACCACGGCGATCATCACGGCACTAGTCACCACCGGAACCTCACGGGGCAGATAGGCACCGAATGTCATCATGGCCGCCATGCCGACACCGATGGAAAAGAAGGCCTGGCTGATGGCTGCGAGAACCACTGTCCCATTGATGCGCGAAAAGTCCGGCGTGAACAGATAGTCGATCGCCTGATCCACACCTCCACCCGCAACCACGTTGTAGAGCACGAGGCCGATCAACAGCACAAGCAATGACGGCATCAGGATCCGTGCCGCCCGTTCGATGCCTTGTTGAACTCCGAATACGAGCAGGCCGAGGCTGATACCCAGCGCGAGCGTCGACCAACCCAACAATCGCCAAGGGCTCGCCAGCAGAAACGCAAACTCCGCATCCGCCGCTACTGCGCCAAACCCCGCAAAACCTGTAGTCATCGACTTCCACAGGTAAGCGAGCACCAAGCCGATAATGACGGAATAAAGAAAGCAGATCAGCGTCGCGGCAGACAAATTGAGGAATCCCACGCCTTTCCAGGCGGCGGACTTGCCGTGCTCCCGCGCCAGAACGGCCATGGCCACCGGTGGGCTGCCGCCGCCCTGCCGACCGATGACGATTTCGGCAACCAGAATGGGTACGGCGATTAAAAGTGCACAGGCAATGTAGACGACAACGAAGGCACCGCCCCCGTTTTCACCTGTCAGGTAGGGAAATCGCCAGATGTTGCCGAGCCCGACGGCGAACCCGGTAGCTGCCAGAATGAACCCGTACCGGTTTCGCCAGTGCCCGGATACCGCCATGAATCAGGTCTTCTCGCGCGCCGTCGTGATCGGTTGCAGGTGGCCCGCGCTCCAGAGCTTCTTCATGAAGTCATCGGTATAGGCATTTTCAGGATCTTCTCGCACGAACTGGTCGAGACGCACCGCATCATCACCCACGAGAATTCGCCAGCGGCCTTCGCGCACGCCGCCCAGAATGATCTGCGCAGCCTGAGCGGCTGTCGTCGGCGCCTTGTCGCGAAAATCCACAGCTCGCTGGTGCATGGCGGCGCGGATGTCGTCATCGGGCACATTGCCGACGGGCATGCCGGCCGCTACGAGGCGTTGTCGAACCGCCGCCACTTCGTCCGCCGACATTTCCAACGCACCGTGTTTGCCAAGCACCTTGGAGGTGTTCAGTGCGATGGATGTGCCGATGTGTCCAGGCATCACCACGGACGCTTTCACGTGAGGTGCGTTGTTGGCGAGATCGGTGATCAGCGCTTCAGTAAATCCTTTCACTGCAAATTTGGCCGCACAGTAGGCGGTATGCGAAACAGTGGTGCCGATAGTTGCCCAGAATCCATTCACGGAGCTGGTGTTGATGATGTGCCCCTCCTCGGCATTCACCAACAGTGGCAGAAAGGCGCGGCAACCGTAATACACCCCATACCAGCAGACCCCGAAAGTCCGCTCCCACTCCGCCCGGTCACCCTTCACGAAGGCGCCACCACCACCGATGCCTGCATTGTTGAAGAGAAGGTGCACATGATCGGTGGCATGGTGCTTGATCACCGCATCACGGAACGCCAGCACCTGACTTTCGTCGCTGACATCGCAGATGTGGGTGGTAATGCGCAAACCATCCGGTGCGACCGGTTGTGCAAGTCGCTTTGTCTCCGCCATGTTCGCTTCGGAAACGTCACACATCGCCACGTGACAGCCTTCTGCAGCAAGGGCGATGCACAGCTCCCGGCCCATGCCGGTACCACCACCTGTAACCACCGCGATCCGGTCTTTGAAGCTCTTCATCATCATTCCAGTTTCAGCCAGCGGGCATAGAGTTCATGGAAATGGCGCACCTTGGTTTCCTGGTAGCGCGCCAGAACCGCCTCGGTGAACTGGGCAGCAGCGAGACCTTTCTGCACCTTGGGCAAATTGAACGAATCCTGCTGGAACACTTTCGCCAGCGCGCCGAGTTCAACCGCCTCCGTCCAGTCCTCGTCTTCTTCAAGCCAATGCACCGGTGCGGGTGGTGGACGCTCACCTGCATAGGGCGCCATGTAGTAGCACTCCATGATCGACTTGTCGTGGTGGTCCTTATAGGGGCGGAACCGGTAGGTGATGCGATTGAAGCCACCCCACGGATGGAAGTTCGGGAACAGCGTGTAATAGATCGAATCACTGACTTCGGAATCGGCAATGACACGATTGCCGGTGACCGGCTTGAGCGCTTCCCGCGATGCCTGGGCCAGCAGCGCCCGCGCACGGGAGCCCGTCGGAATGGTTGGCCCATCCTTGTCGAGGTACCGCATGGTTACCGCATCAAACAGCTCCTGCTCGGACGGTTTGAATCGCAGATGCGGGCTGGATGTTCCGTTCGGCGTGATCGCCCGCGAAAAATTCTCCCATGCATCGTATTGGGTGTTCTCATCACCCGTGCCCACGAGGATCTGCGGATGGGTCGTGATTACATGGAACGCTTCCATGAACGCTTCCTGGCACAGCTTCCAGTTGCAGCTCATGACTTTGGCGACATGAGCCTGAACGTAACGGTTCTCCGGTTCCCAGATGGAGAAGTGGTCGGCGAGGCCGCCAATGAACGAAAGCAACGGCTCCGCATTCATGTCCATGTTGATGAACACCCATCCACCCCAGACTTCAGCACGCACCGGTGTCAGGGAGATGTCTTTGCGATTCACATGCGGGAAATCCCAGTCCGAGGTGACTTGCCGGCTCGAACCATCAAGATTCCAGGCAAAACCATGGAACGGGCAGATGAAGTTCGAGGCATGTCCTGGGAAATCACACAGCTGTCGGCCGCGGTGCCGGCAAACGTTGTGGTGGGCGCGGATGCCCTCTGACGTGTGGACCACGAGAATCGAGTAGTTCCCGACCTCGTAGATCGTGTAGTCGCCAACCGTCGGGATCTCTTCTACCCGGCAGGCCATCTGCCATACCTTTGGCCAGAGTTCCTTCATCTCAAGATCGTGATAATGACGATCCCGGTACCGCGCGATGGGCACCGTGAGCGGGCCGCCCTGGTAACGGCTCTGCAGTGTCAGCACAGCAGGTGGTGGGACCACGTCCTGTGCAATGAGTTCCTGGTAACTGATACCGGCAGAATTGATCTGTCTGGCTTCGGCCATGGTGGGCTCTCCGGAATTGAAGGAGGTTGGAATCGGGATCAGCGATTACGTCGGACCAGCGTGCCTTCAGGCAGCTGCGGCCCGGCCATCCACAGCAGCATGTGTGGATCGGCGAACGTGATATCCCCGGAATGGTGTCGACCGTTGAAGTGGAAAACGCCTTTGAGGCCGTTGTTCTCCACCTCGACGAGTCCGTCCGCGCGCAAGGTGTATAGAGCACCCGACAGCGGGTGTTTCAGGACTGGCATGGATGACTTCCCTTGCAAATTAGAGCTCGCCGGAGTCTACCGGCATTTGATCAGTCAGCCTACCCTGCCAATCCGATCCGGTTGGTGCGGGTGCACAGTGCATTCCTGCCCAGGGAAACGCTTGTCCGCATCCTTGGCAGCACTTAAAACAGGAGCACTCATCCAGCCCTGTTCCGCGAGTCGTTTACGCACTGCAACAGGAGCTGCACGAACGGCCCTGCGAACTCCGGCTCGGTGGAGAGCGATACATGGCGCATCCGTAGCCAATGCAGCGGCCACGCCGTTCGGCGACTGACTTCCTCCAGCTCGGTGTTATCCCAAAGACCTTCATCAGTGGCGCCAACGATGCAGACCGGCCAATCCGCGTGCGCTTCCCAGAGATCCGGGGAAATCCAGTCGTGAAGGTGCATGCCAGCAAGCAGGCGCGCATACACCGGCCACGTGATCGAACCCGCCTCTTCAACAAACCTTGGCATGTGGAAGTCAGGCTGCCCCGCGAAACGAATATGGTCGCGGCGCTGACGGGTACGGGAGACGCGGACTTCTGTTTGTTTTCGAATCGCAGCCAGCAGTGCGAGGGTCTGCATGGTGATTCGCGCGAAGTTGGTGAATGATTTGCGGCGGGCAGTCCAGACCGGAGTCACCGCGATCAGGAGCGGCGGTCGAACCTGCTTCGGCAGAACGCTCAACAAGCCGAGTGCCACGCGCGCTCCAAAAAACTGCGCAAGAATCACTCGCGGCCCGAAGCGGAGTTTTTGTAAAGCCTCGAACAGATCCTGACCCATCTGATTCGGCGACATCCGGACCCAACTGCCACCACCGGAAAGGCCATGTCCGCGCAAATCCAGGCACAACACGTTGAATCCGGCTGCGCTCAACCGTGGCGCAACAAATCGCCAAATGTTTGCATCCACTCCCAACCCATGGATACAAAGACACTCGTATCCCGCTACAGTCTCGCCCTCTGCCAGATACAGCAAACCGTGCAAGTCCGTACCGTCAGCGAGACGCACGGACACTTCCCGGGTTTGTTCGGGCGTGAAGGACGCGGCCTGGAAACTTTCACCCGTCACCGCGGGTCCACTTGTTCACGGTCACGAGGAGCGACCGTGGTAGCGAAACGAACCAGCTCCACGTAATCCGCGCGCAGACTCGAACACGCAAAGCGCTGGAAGGCATCCTGGTGATGCACCTGCATCGATTGATCTGTCCCGGGCTCTGAAAGCACCTGTCTGAGCAGGCCGGTTAACGCGCCTTGCTGATTGAAGTCGGCAAAATAGCCGTGCGCACCGAGGATGTGTCGCGCATTGCCGTAGTCGTGGGCCAAGCATGGTAGCCCGTGGGCAAGTCCTTCAACATAAGCCCGACCGAACCCTTCACGGGTGGACGCAAGGACCGTCATATCCGCGGCTGAGTAGTACTCGTCGACCTCGTCCGGTCTGACAGTTCGATGTGCGAAGTTACCCTGCCCCAGGCAGTGGCGGGCAAGATCAAGAACCGCACCCGATTCGGCCTCCGTCTCTCCTAACAGCATGGGGAAGGGGTGTGGCGTATCAAGTCCGGCAAGTTCCCTGATGAGGTAATCTAGCCTTTTCTGCGAGGCATTCAACGCGCTAACCGACAGCACCACGGGCGTGTCGACGGGAAGACCAAGCCGCTTTCTCAGGGCGATTCGATCTGCCTTCGTTGGCGAATCAAATCGAGAAGGAATATCGAAACCCGGCGCCAACAGCCTCTGCCGTGATGGCTCTTCTCCGGCATCAAGCGCTGCCTGCAGAAAGTCCGGAACCACCTGCTGCACCACATCGAAACGGCCATAAGATGGCGAGTACGCCCCACCATTGCGGAACAGCAGACGATAGTTTTGCCCGCTCTATCGACGCCACCGCCACAAAAAATCCCCGAGATTCTTGTCACTGAAGTAGATGATATCGGGGCGTCCAACTACGACGGACGGCAGAAACCTGCAGAAAAAACTCAGCTGTTCAACAAAGTAACCACGACCAGGAATCGGATCCCCCAGCGAAGACCATGCACCGATGTGTCGCGCCAACCAACCTTCCCAAGGCAGATTCCACAACACACGCTGCCCTAGAAGCCTCGGACCACCACCTTTGAACAAAGTCACCTCAAGTCGCCTCGCACCCTGCAGAACGGGAAACAACGATGCAAAAAACGCCTCGTATCCTCGCCTGACATGTCCGAGTCCGTTACACGCAAGAAACAACCGTAGCGTTTGATCCGACCTTTGCACGGCTAATCGTTGTCCCGTTCAAAACGGCACGTTGTCGCAACGACGCCTGGAGTACGAAAGGGTATTAGGAGCGAACCCGCCCGCAGGAAGCCCGCATAACCGACGATTTTGCTGCCCAGGCGCAGATTCGCCCGCAACGAAGCCTCGTTGCGCATGTCGATGAAGCCGACACTCACATGCCTGCCGCGATCAGGAGCTACCATATCTCCCAGCAACGTGAGCGCCCCGCTGAGTCGCTGACCCCGAAAGTCCGGATGCGCGAACATCTTGTAGGTGTACCAGTAGGGCTGATCAACTCGAACGCGGACACCTTTGATGTGGGGCGCAACACCGAAAGAACGCCGCACGAAGGCGATCATGCGCCCGCCATGGAATGCTGCGATACAGATGTCGTTCCTCACCAGCGCTGCCTCGACAAATGCTGAATCCAGCTCACCTGGGAGATCATTCACGCCACGGTCCAGATCGTCCGGGCTGGCCTGTCGAAGAACGAAGCCCTCTTCCTCGATCTCCCGCAATGAACCCGCAACAGGTTCACGCACCAGTACCCGGCTGACATAGACGAATCTGCGCAGGAGCTTTGCGAGCACTACCCAAAGTCCATCGACCGCACCACGGGACTCCGGTATGACGTCGCCCGCATTCGAACTCATAGGGGCTTGATCGCCGGTCATCCGATCACTCCGATTTCAGATAACGTGAAGCAACCCAGGAACCCAATCCGAACTTTCGAAGGGCGCGCAGAACATTCCGCCTCAGGCCGTGCGGAGTCCGATCAATCACATAACCGCAACGCCACAACTGGTAATCCGCAACGATTTGTTGAACACGTGGCGCAAGACCGGACTTTCGGTAGTGGTCGACAACCTGGTCGAAGATTTCTTCGTTGTGCAAATATGCGGCGTCGAGGAGCGACCTTTCCCACAACCGATCGTCCCCGAGATGAAAAGTGAGCTTCCCCAGGGAAAAAACTCAAACCGCTGCGCGTGCTGGATCATGTTGATGGCCAGCGTGGCCCCCACCGGTTGAAGACCAATGCAGGTTTCCCGGAGAACGTATCTGGAATAGTGGCTCCGCGGGAAAATAAAACAACTGAAGCCGTAGTGGGGCGTCCCTTCCTATGCAACGATTTGTTCGAATTGTTCTGGCGCCGTGAACTCTGTTCCAATCGTGCGCCGGCCGATCATGAACGCATCGAAACCGGATTCGATCCGTCGCGCGACTTCAACATAGAACTCCGGCCACAAACCGATGTCGATGTTGGTGTAGATCAGATAGTCGGCTTGAACGGCCGGTGCATGTACTCGATCAAGTATGTCTACAAGCAACGGCAACTTCCTCCCACCCGCCCTCGAGAAAGGATCTAGGCAGTCGAGGACAGATCGATCCAGTATTGGAACGGCAAGAAATACCGGGGGAACAGCAGGGCTATCCTCCTCATAAAACGCTGCGTATTGCTGAACGCGGATGCCCGGCTCGCTTGCAGTACGATCACGCGCAATCTTCATGGAGTGCAGAGTGACGGGCTGTGCGTACCTCAGATCGGACGATGGGCTTGTGACGACCAGCGGGTTTACGACATGAGCGAGTGTGATCAAGGCCAGTTCACCATTTAGATGCGGCATGATCCCCCAAGATCACGTGACAAATACGGATTTCCGAAAAAAGCACATTAGAACTTTGATCCGCCTGAATTTTCCGTCTGGCAGGTCAAACAGGCGACCCCTTCGGAAAATTCGCTGGCCGTTTCTCCTGTAGCGCCAGCAACCCTTCCCTAGCTTCCTCTGTCGTGAAGCCGAGCATCTCGAGCGCGGTTGACGCATCAAAACTCGGACCAGCCATACGCAGCCAGTTGTTGAGTGAGTACTTCGTCCAACGGATCGCATTCGGGGCGCCGTTGGCGAGGTTACGCGCCACCGCCAATGCCTTGTTCTGAAGCTCCCCATCTTCGACACACAGTGAGACGAGACCGATCCGTTCGGCTTCTTCGCCGGAGAGACGATCACAGGTCAGAAGGTAATACTTCGCCTTGGCCATGCCACATAGCAGTGGCCAGAGGATGACCGCATGGTCCCCCGCAGCAACGCCGAGGCGGGTGTGACCGTCGGTGAGCGACACGGACTTACCAACGATTGAGATGTCCGCGAGCAAGGCTGCCACGAGGCCCGCACCAACTGCAGGACCGTTGATTGCGGAGATCACCGGCTTGCCGCAATTGATGAGGTTGTAGACCAGATCCCGGGCTTCTTTCCAGATCGAATGTCGGGTGTACTCGTTGCCGACGATGTCCTGGATCATGTCGAAATCGCCACCGGCAGAAAACGCGCGCCCCTTGCCGGTGAGGATCACACAGTCGATGGACTCGTCTTCGTCGATATCGCGCCACACGTAGGTGATTTCACGATGCCCCTTGCGATCGAGGGCGTTCAGCCGTTCCGGCTTGTTGAAGGTGAGTCGCAGAATGCGCGGTTCGGGATAGTCGACGAGAAAGGTCTCGTATTTGTCGTAACGGCTACTCACACACACTCCTTAAAAGTTCTGTTGGACCGCCTGGCCTCTTGGAAACTCAATATCCGCTGACGCGATAAAGGGCGTGATCGCTTTCACTAGTGACGAAGAGTTGTTCTCCTACCACCACTACATCGTTGACGATCATCGCCGGCGGCATGGCTGGCGTTGCCGGTGGTGAACCTTTGCTGATCTCGGCGACGGTCGCTGCGGCGCCCTTATTAACCAGCAGGACGCGACCACTCTCGCCCTCGACGACGAGCAGCCCTTTCGGACTCATGGCAAGACCCTCCGGCGCCGCGAGACCGGAAATCACCGTCTCCGCTGGAATCGCCGCTCCGGCGCTTGCAATCTTCAACACCACACCTCGCTCGCGATCACTCACCAGAAGCGCGTCACCGTCGACCACCAGGTCTGTAGGTGCGCCCAAGTCCGCTGCCAGCGTAACCGGTTCATCTTCCAGCGATTCACCCTGCCCAAGCAGGACCACTGAACATGTGCCATGCAGTGCCACAGCAATTCCGCCTGCGTAGGGAACAACGCCTACCGGTTGTGCCAGACCGTCCCAACGTTGTATCACCTTGCCGACTGCTGGATCCCAGATGCGCACGCTGTTATCGGTGAACGATGACAACACCAGATTCGCACCGTCTGCGGCGATGGTGAGGATGCTGCCCATTTCGCTGACACCGAACACGCTCTTCTGGACGAATGTCGCGGCGCCAGTCACGGGGTCGTAACCGCGGATGCTATGGAAATCGGCAACCACCACTTCCGCCTTGCCATCGATCATCCGAGTGGTGATACCGCCGGGATGGGCAATGCCTCCCGGCAGAATTTTGTTGACCGAACCATCCGCCTCGATGCGTGCTACGAAGCCTTCGACGAAGCTCGAAACGAACAGCCGATCCTTCGCATCGAAGGCGAAGTTGTCGAGCCCTGGTTCAAGCGTCGCGATGACGGTGTTACCGTCCTTGCCCACCCGCAGCACGGTGCCATCCGCCGTGTCGAGCACATGCAGTTCACCCTTGCTGTTGAACTTCACTGCGGCCGGCGTATTGAAACCGGTCGCCTCGACCCGCTTCTCGCCGGTGTCGACGTCAATGCTGATCACTTCTTTTGCGAACCAGCGAGGACCGTAAAGACGCCCGTCCGGGCCCCAGTCCATGCCGTTCAGACCACAGTTGGGCCCGAGATCTTCGGCGATGGAACGGGGCGGCTTGACGCCGGCAGGATCAAGTTCAAAAAGCCCGGTACCGAAGAAACACTGCGCGACGAACAGTCTGCCCGTATCGGAGAAAGTGATCGGATTGGCCCCCGCACCCACATTGCCCGCGACGATGAGTTCACCTGAGGCGCTGAACCCGGACACCTCACCGGTCAGGATCGTCGTCCAGTAGAAGGATCCATCCGGCGCAAAGGCGACGTCATCCGGCCCCTGTACGCCCTCGGCGCGGCCCAAACGCTTACGAATCTCACCCGAATCCGGATCTACGGCCAGGATTTCCGACCCGAAAACGCTGGCCACGTAAAGCAAACCGTCTGGTCCGAAGTGCATGCCGTTGGCACCGCCCGTTGCCGCGCCAGTCGCAATCTTCTCAACCTGCGGGGTTGCAGCTGGCGCGGCGGCATGATCGACGGCGAGGGGCGTGGTAGGTGGTGCTGCGGGCTCGCTACAGCCGGCGAGAGTGAACAGCACGGAACAGAACAGTACGGAACACAACAGAATACGGCGCTTCATCGATCCTCCCCTGAAAACTCCAATGAGACGCTGCGCGGACATGCCCCTTGAGCAGCGCCGTCTGGCCGGGAATCATGCACACACTCGCTGAGCAAACCAACCGATCCACAACACACCGCACAAGTCACCGAAAGAGGAACCCACCATGCAAGGCCCGACCCGCACCATGACCCTGGACGAAATCCGCACCTATACCGGCAAAGAGATCGGTGTTTCCGAGTGGTTCACCATCGACCAGGCAAAGATCAATGCCTTCGCCGACCTGACCGAGGACCACATGTTCCTGCACGTCAATCCGGAAGCGGCCAAGGCGACGCCTTTTGGCGGCACGATTGCGCATGGCCTGCTCACCCTGTCGATGATGCCGGTGATGGCCTATCAGGCAGTGCCCGGTGTTTCCGGTACGAAGATGGGCGTGAACTACGGCTACAACAAGGTGCGTTTCATAGCGCCCGTGAAAAGCGGCAAACGCATCCGTGGCCGGTTCACCGTGAAAGGTGTCGAAGCGCAAAGCGGTGGCCGCATGCAGATCACCCACGATGCATCCATCGAGATCGAGGGTGAAAGCAAGCCGGCGATCGCCGCCGAGTGGATCACGATGATGTGGATGTAACCTGATCCATGCCAGAAGAAATCTCACCGCTCAGCGACAGCGCCCGGCGGGTCCGTCCTGCCACGGAAGTCGCCCGTTGGGAAAACGCCGCCTTTGCGGAGAAACTGCCGTTCTCTGATCCTACCGACTTTGAAAATGCGTGGCGCGGATTCATCGCAAGCCTGGAGCCGCTGACCATCGCCCACAGCCGTGGGGGTGCCACGGCCTACGATCTTTCCGCGATGGGTTTCCTCGACAGCGATGCACCGGACACGGTGAACCCTTCCCTATGGCTACAGGCGCAGCTCAACGCCCTGCACCATGGGCTCTTCGAGGTCATGCCAGGCATATGGCAGGTTCGGTCCTTCGATATCGCCAACATGACGCTGATTCGTGGTGACACCGGCTGGATCATCATCGACCCACTCACGGCAACCGAGGTCTCGCGAGCAGCACTCGATCTCGCCAATCGTTACCTCGGCGCACGACCGGTGAGCGGCATCATCATCACCCACAGCCATGTGGACCACTACGCCGGAATACTGGGTGTGGTGGACGCCGACGATGTGCGGTCTGGCAAGGTGCCGTTGATCGCGCCGGCTGGGTTCGTACAGGAAGCCTTGTCCGAGAACATCCTCGCCGGGAACGTCATGGGCCGCCGCGCGACTTACACGTACGGCAATCTGCTGTCCCCTTCAGCGCAAGGATTCGTCTCGACAGGTCTCGGCGCCGCACTTGCTCTCGGCGGCACCAGTTTCCTTGTGCCGAACGATCTCATCCGGGAAACCTGTTAGGTTCGGCGTCTCGACGGCGTAGAGATCGAATTCCAGATGACGCCCGGCACTGAAGAACCGGCTTAAATGGTTCTCTATTTCAATCAGTTACGCGCACTTTGTATATCGGATATCACCTCACACCAGCAGCACAACCTGTACACGCCCCGCGGCGCCCAGGTGCGTGACGCCCTTGCCTGGAGTGAACAGATCCTGGAGTCCATTGACCGCTTCGGCGATCGACTCGAGGTGCAGTTTGCGAGCCACCACTGGCCCACCTGGGGACGTGCAGCCGTAGTGAGTTATCTCGAACTGCAGCGCGACCTCTACAAGTTCATCCACGACCAGTCGCTACGGCTCGCAAACCTTGGCTTCAACATGGATGAAATCGCCGAACAGCTCGAACTGCCGGAAGAACTCGCCCGGGAGTTCTCCTGTCGCGGCTACTACGGCACGCTCAATCACGGCGCCAAGGCGGTTTACGTCAAGTACCTCGGTCACTTCGACGGCAACCCGGCCAACCTGCACCCGCATCCGCCCGTGGCTGCTGCCAAAAGGTATCTGGAGTTCATGGGTGGTGCTGACGCCATCGTGACAAAGGCACGCACAAATTTCGAAGAAGGTGACTACCGCTGGGTTGCACAAGTGCTCAACCAGGGGGTAATAGCTGAACCGCAACATGCGGGCGCACGGGCGCTCCTGGCAGACACCTTCGAGCAGCTTGGCTACCAATCAGAGTCGGCGGTCTGGCGCAATTTCTACCTCTGCGGTGCGCTCGAGTTACGGCATGGCACACCCGCGAGTTCGCCGAACTGGATTCCCCCCGCCACTGCCGACAACATGCCTCTCGAAGACGTGTTCAAGGCGATGGCCGTGCGGTTGAACCCACAGCGCAGCCAAGGTCTGACGCTCCGGTTTGCACTGCGCTTCAGCGACCTCGATCAAAGCTGGTCACTCATCATCCAGCGTTCGATCCTGCACGCTTGTCGCTCTGACCAGATGGACGGCCAGATCGGCGGACAGGTCACGACCATCGATTGCCACAGCCAGGACTTCAAACGTGTCCTACTCGGCCTCGCGCCGGCACCGGACCTCATTCAGCGCGGCGAACTTCGAATCACCGGCGATAGCTCTGCCCTGGCGACACTGGGCGGCTTGTTCGACAGTTTCGAACGTCGATTCCCGATCGTTACCCCGCGCACGATGCCCGGTTGACCGCCCCGTTGACCCCGCCTCAGAGCCCGCCTCTGGGTCGCCGGGGTCGAAACGGAGACCCAAACAGTGCCAAACTTGCCGGCCGCCGCACGGATCATGGATCCACGCGGCGATCGTTTTGCCACCGTAAAAATGGAGGGGGAGCGCCCATGTCAGATCTCGAAGCCGACCTGTTCAACCTGGCCATGTCGGAACAGGCTCAGCCGCTCATGGCGGCGGTCAAAAAACACATCGCCGACAACGTCGACCCGATAACCGAAGAATTTTTCCGTCTGGAAGATGAAAAAAAGGACCGCTGGTCCTGGCATCCGCGCCAGCTCGAACTACTCGACGGTGCCAAGGCCAAGGCCAAGGCAGCTGGTCTCTGGAACTTCTTCCTGCCCGACGCGGATACCGGCGAAGGGCTCTCGAATCTCGACTATGCCTACATCGCCGCGGAACTCGGCAAAAGCCCACTGTCCTCGGAGTCGCTGAATTGCAGCGCCCCGGATACCGGCAACATGGAAGTGCTCGAGCGGGTCGGCACACCGGCCCAGAAAGAGAAGTGGCTGAAGCCCCTGCTCAATGGTGAGATCCGTTCGGCCTATGCCATGACCGAGCCGGGCCTGCCCTCATCGGATGCGAAGAACATCAGTACGAGTGCGGTGCTTGATGGTGATGAGTGGGTGATAAACGGCGAGAAGTACTACATCTCGGGTGCCGGCGATCCACGCTGCAAGATCATGATCACCATGGTGAAAACCGACCCAACGGCGCCGCCTTCACGCCAGCAGTCGCAGATCCTGGTGCCGCTGCCACATCCAGGGGTGGAGATTCTCGGGCCGATGCACGTCTTCGGTCACGATCACGCTCCACGTGGTCACATGCATCTGCGCTTCACAAACGTGCGCGTGCCGAAAGAGAACATCCTGCTTGGCGAAGGCCGCGGCTTTGAAATTTCCCAGGTACGCCTTGGACCGGGCCGTATTCACCATTGCATGCGCTCCATCGGCAAGGCCGAAAAAGCGCTGGAGCTCATGGTGAAGCGTGGTGCCACGCGCAATGCCTTCGGCAAACCGATCATCAAACTCGGCAAGAACCTCGAAGTGGTGTCACGTGCCCGCATCGAGATCAACGCCATGCGCCTCGCGGTACTGCAGGCGGCCAAGGCGATGGATGTGCTCGGCAACAAGGAAGCGCGCGTGTATGTCAGTGCCGTGAAGGCCATGGTGCCGGAGAAGGTCTGCCAGATCATCGATGCCGCCATCCAGATCCATGGCGCCACCGGGATCTCCCAGTGGACCCCGCTGGCTGGTCTCTACACCGATATGCGCCACCTGCGTTTTGCTGACGGCCCGGATGAGGTGCACCATATGGTGGTGGGCCGCGCCGAGGTACAGAGGTACGGCCTCTGGGGTAACGAATAATCGCAATCTTTCAGCAACCAATGGTCTCTCGCACCCCGGTTCTCGGGGTGCGATCCACGCTAAAGCTCATCCCTGCGAGCTCGGCTCTTTCTCTGCATGAGGTTCAGATTCCGGACACCCCCCCACTGATACATCGGACTACCATGTGCCCGTCTGAACGTGGAGCCCGACATGCCCTTCCCCATTCACGACCGCATCGCCCGGCAGCGGCTCGAATCCCGCGCCAAACCCTATTTCACCCGCCTTTCGCCTGAGCTCTCCGTCGGCTATCGCCGCGGAAAGACCCTGTCGCGGTGAGTGATTCAACTGCAACGCAATGGCCAAGCGGGGCTGCACACCCTTCCAGACATCGTTCCGGACGACCGGCTGCCCGCGGACGGTCGCAACGTTCTGGCCTTCTACCAGGTGGTGGAGAAAATCATGCACGACCCGCAATCGTCCACTGTGGAGCGGCTCGCCTGCAGTTTCTGCGGCAAGGCACACACGCAGGTCGACAAACTCATCGCCGGCCCGAAGGTCTACATCTGCGATTGGTGTGTGCGGCTTTGTCAGTAGCGTTGTAAGTGGGTTAGATTTCGATCGGTTTTACTTATCAGGTGGCGATTGGTAGGAAATCGCTAATTGCCTAAGGAGCAACTTTATGACGATCCCAGCGACTATGATGCCAGTATTTGAGTCTCTGAACCCAGATGTACAAGTCAGGGTTGAACGGGATTACGAACGTCGCAAGAAGTCTATGGTCGCTGCCTATTTGGCGTGGTTATTTCTGGGTTGGCATTATCTCTATCTCAGGCGCGTTGGAATGCAGTTTGCGTTCTGGTTGTCATGCTTAATTTTGATTGGGTTTGTTTGGTGGTTCGTTGACCTTTCCCGGTTCGCTGGAATGGTCACTAATATGAATGAAGATTTAGCACGGCAATTGATGGTTGAGCATAAGGCGCTGGGGACCTGACCGATAGAGTTCGTTGGGCGCCGATACCTCGACTGGCCGGAGTAACGTGGCAAGGTGCTGCTCGATGACGGTCGGCCGGTTTACCGTGATGGTCGTCCGGTGTTCGTACCTTTGACTGCCGAAGAAGAGGCGGCGCGTCAAGCCCTGCTTGCTGCGTCGCAGCCGAAAGACTGGTGCGGCCGCTGCTCATCAGCGGACTGTCGCAGTGGCGGCGTGATATCACCCTGCTGATCACCGCCCACATCCTCACTGATCTTTACGGAATCGTCTTGTCCGGAGCTTGAGCATGTCACCGCAGGTGGCCGTTCATGAAACTGCAGCCTGCTGTGAGAGACCCGGCGAGCAACCACCGTACAAGGTCGCATGCCGCTGGTCATACTCTCCAAAACACCTCTCCAAAGTAACTCTCAAAAGTAACTCTCAAAAGTAACTCTCCAAAGTAACTCTCCAAAGTAACTCTACAAAGCACCTCTGCAGCGCATCATGGAATTGAACCATATACTAATCCTTCGACCGTCCTCTGATTCTGCTGATTCTCGCCACATCGTCCGCCTGTGGTTCCTCCGAAACCAGGCAGCCGGCGGATCTGGTTTTGCGCAACGCATACGTCTACACCGTGAACGCCGAGCACTCCGTCGCAGAAGCGGTTGCGATCCACGATGGGAAAATCCTCGCCGTCCGTTCGAACGCCGATATCGAACCGTACATCGGCCAAGACACAAAGGTGCGCGATCTCGATGGCCCCATGCTGATGCCGGGCATCCACGGAGTGCACATCCACGCCATGGGAACCGTTGAACGGGACTCCTGCGATCTCAGGAGTGAACCCTATTCCCTCGCACAGCTGGTGCCGGTGTTAAAGGACTGCATCACACGGCTCGCGCTCGAACCCGGTGAGTGGCTGATCGTTCACCAATCGAGTTACACAGCGGGCAATCAGCAAAGCGCCGAACTGCCAACCCTGCGCGCCGCGCTTGATGCCGCCTCTACGGCGCACCCGATTCTGCTGCTGGGTAATGACGGCCACCACGGCGCCGCCAACAGCGCCGCTCTGGCGCAAGCCCGCGACGATTCAGGCACAGTCGTGGGCATGAATGCCGCGACGCTGAAAGGTATGTTCTCCGGCTCGCGGGAATACGTCGCCATGGATGCAAGCGGTGAACCGAGTGGCGGTGTCAACGAAGGCGCCCGCCTGCTGCTGTTCCCCGGTCTCTTCAGCACGCTGCTTGGTGGCGGCGAAGACCCTGAAGCACTGATGCCAAAGGTTGCCGTAGTACTAGCGCGTTCGGACATCACGTCGATACAGGATCCCGCCGCCGCACCGGAAGCGCTGGATGCCTATCGATGGCTCGAGAACCAGGGCGGGATGACCTTCCGGATGCGCGCGGGGCTTTACGTGCGGCCACAAAATTCCCACGCCGAAGGCGCGGAAGAGCAGATTCCGGAGTTGATCCAGCGACTCCAGGAAGTCCGGGAACGGGTGAAAGGGTCGCGCCTCATTCGGGCGGATGGCGTCAAACTGTTCGCTGACGGCGTTCTTGAAGGCAATCCACTCTCGGAACCGCCGACCTTGCCGAACGCGGCAGTGCTGAACGGTTTTCATCAGCCGCGTTTTACTATCGATCAGGCGGCTCACACCGTAATAATCACCGGCTATGTGGATCCGAATTTGCCGAAGTGCACCCAGTATCGGGCTGATGAAGCCGCGCTGTCGACACCGCAAGCCATCGAACAGTTCCGTTCAACCCATGGCTACCCGCCGTCACAGTGCATAACGGGGTCCGGGGTGCTTGAACACAGCGAAGCCTTCATCCATGCCTTCGTGCGGGAAGCAACAAAAGCCGAATTCAACGTCCATATCCACGCCCTAGCGGACCGCGGCGTACGCGTCTCTGTCGATGCGCTTGAAGCGGCCAAGGCCGACGCCGACCGTCAGGGTCTCAGCCAGAGCCTTGCTCACATGCAGCTGGTGCACCCTGGTGAACAACGGCGCATCGGAGAACTCCGCATCTTCGCCACATTCACCTACGCCTGGATGGTTGCGGAGCCAACCTACAACCTGACGGTGATTCCCTTCATTGAAAAGCTCTCGGACCCTGCGGGCCTGTTCAACCCGGATACCTACTACATTCGTAACGTCTATCCGGTGAAGAGCATCGTCGATCACAAGGGCATTGCGACCTTCGGCAGCGATGCGCCGTTGGAATCGCGGGATCCGCGGGTGTTCATCAACCTTGAACAGGCGGTGACCCGAGCCTGGGAAACAAACGTCCTAAACGCACCCAATGCCATCGATATCCACACCGCTCTTGCCGCCTTCAGCATCAACGGCACGAAACAGCTCGGCATCAGCGATTCAACGGGCAGCATTGATACCGGCAAATTTGCCGATCTCATCATGCTCGATCGGAACCCGATAACCCTCGCCGAACAGGGCAAAGCGACCGAAATCTCCGAAACGCAAGTGATGCTGACTGTCTTTGAAGGACGGATCGTCCACGAGGCATAAGGTGGTGATTCGATTTGGTCTGGTGCCGCGGTCAGTGCAGAAGGTACACGATCGCTAACCAGCCGGTGATGCTCATGACGATAGTGTAGGGCAACGCCATCACCACCATTCGCATATAGGACAGGCGAATCAGCGGCGCGATGCTCGATGTGAGGAGGAACAGGAACGCCGCCTGGCCATTCGGTGTGGCGACACTCGGGATGTTGGTGCCGGTATTGATGGCCACCGCCAGCAGATCCATGTGCTCCCGGGTGATGATCCCGCGCTGATAGGCCGCCAGCACCTCGTTGATGTAGATCGTCGCGACAAAGACGTTGTCGCTGATCGCAGACAGCACCCCGTTGGCGATATAGAACACGCCGGGCTGGGTCTCGATCGGCTGATGCAGTACCCACTCGATAAGCGGCACGAACAGATGCTGGTCGTGGATCACACCGACCACTCCGAAAAAAACCACCAACAAGGCTGTAAACGGCAACGCCTCCTGGAACGCCCGGCCAATCTGGTGTTCATCGGTGACGCCATTGAAGGCAGTCTGAAAGACGATGATCGTGAGACCGATCAGCCCGATCTCGGCAAGATGGAGCGCGAGCGCAACAATCAGGAAGACTGCCGCGATCGCCTGCACGATAAGCCGCTGGACATCGCGACGTGTGCGCTGGCGGCGTTGATTTTCATTGAATTCCTCAAGGATGGTACGCACCGAGGAAGGCAGCTTGTCGCCGTAACCGAACGAACCGGTCTTTTCCAGCAGCAGACACGTCACCAGGCCAACCACGAGCACCGGCATCGTCACTGGTACCATCTTCCAGAAGAATGAGGCGAAGTCCCAGTCCATCTTGGCGGCAATCAGCAGGTTCTGCGGTTCGCCCACCATCGTCGTGACGCCACCGAGCGCCGAGCCCACCGCCGCATGCATCAGCAGGCTGCGCAGCAATCCGCGGAACCGCTCCAGATCCTCCCGATGATGATCGTGCACTGTCTGATCATCACCGTGATCGTGATCATCGTGATGCTGTTTGCCGGAAGCCACCTTGTGATAGACCGAATAGAAACCCACCGCCACGCTGATGACGACTGCGATCACCGTCAGCGCGTCGAGAAAGGCACTGAGGAAAGCACTGGCGGCACAGAAGAGCAGTGCGAGCAGTGACTTTGAACGCACCCCGAGCAGCAGCCGCGTGAACGTGAAGAGCAGCAGCTCGCGCATGAAGTAGATGCCGGCCACCATGAAGACCAGCAGAAGAATCACCGGAAAGGCGGCTAAGACCTCGTCGGCCACCGTCCCGGCAGAGGTCATACCGAGCAGCACTGCTTCCAGTGTGATCAAACCGCCGGGTTGTAACGGATAGCACTGCAGCGCCATGGCCAGTGTGAAGATGAACTCCGCCACCAGCGCCCAGCCGGCGATGGCCGGGCTCAGCTCAAACAGCAGCGGATTGATAATGAGAAAGGCGAGGATGGTCTTCTTGTACCAGTCTGGTGACTGGCCAAGAAAATTGCGCCAACCTGCGTTTAATGCCGTGTCGTGCATGCCCTACCTGCTACCAGCGCCTGCCGGATACGCCAGTCAGATTAGATAAATAAGCCAGGTTATGCCGGTGCACGTCGTTCCATAACGCGGTGTATCGGCCTCCCCCTTTTTCCGACCATACCATTCCGACAATCCGAAAGGAAAGCACGTGCAGGGATTGATGGCGACGGAGGTTCAGCACCCTCGCAGGCTATTGGCTTCGCGACGGCGCCAGGTCAGGTAGTCGCTGATGATTCTTGCATGGTCAAACACGAGTGTTGGTGGACTTTCCGGACGACAACCGCCTGCGCGCTTCGCATCGTCTCCGCCCTCGGGTACGCCGTGGGCGCGACCGACGAATACCACCGACACAGTATGACCAAGTGCATCCCGAGCGGGATCGGAGTACACACCCAGCAGATCGATCAAAGTCACATCGAGGCCGGTTTCTTCTTTGGCTTCACGTACCGCCGCGCGTTCAACGGCTTCCCCCACATCGACAAATCCGCCCGGCAGCGCGAAGCCGACGGGTTCATGCCGACGCTCGATCAGAACGATTTCTCCGGTTCGGTCCAGAAGTTCGATCACCACATCCACGGTGAGCAAAGGTGTTTCCGGTCTTGGCATCAGTCTTCCCGTTGGTTTTTGTTGGCAAGCCGCAAGCCCATCCCCTCCCGCGCGGCCAGGCTTCTGCAAGGCAGGCTCGTGCAAGAAAAGTCACTGGACGCACGCCTGCGCACAGAGTATCCCGACCAGTAGACCCTGTCTTTCCCCGGGAGGTCGAACATGAAATGTCGGAATCCGATCATGATTCACTACGTTCACGACATGAAACGGGCCATAGGTTTCTACGCCAAGGTTTTCGACGTACAAACGCGCTTCGTATCGTCGGGCTGGACGACGCTCGACTTCGGAGCCATCGAGTTGGCCCTGCACATTCTTTATCCCGGCTCCAAATAACCGGAAGCTCCCCTACCCCATGCCGGTCTCAAACTGGAGGTGGATCACATCGAGGAGATACAGGGCACGATTGAAGCCTATGGTGGTCGCCTCATCGAACTGCGCGAGCCCTCCGGCGGCGTGCCGGTTCGAGTGGCGACGTTTGTGGACAGCGAGGGCAACGGTTTCGAACTGAGACAAAAGCCATAACGTGACGACAACAATCGAACAGCGACGTCCGCTCGGACGCAGGTATCCAAGAGACCCCGATGAAGCTCTACCGCGTCATCGTTCCTGTGAATGACATCGAAAAAGCGGCGCACTTCTATGCCGCAATCCTCGGCGAACCCGGGCAGCGCGTCTCCGGTGGCCGCCACTACTTCGGCCAGTCAGAGGGTGGTGGCGCTATCCTGGCCTGTTATTCGCCACGTGATGATGGCGATGCACGCCGCTACGGTACCGAGTGGAAACCGCATCCATTGCAGTACGTCTATCTGTCTTGTGTTGACCTGGAAGAGACCCGTCAGCGGTGTCTCGACGCCGGCGCCGGCGACGTTACGGCCATCGAAAAGATGCCGTGGGGAGAAACGATGTTCTACGCGCTCGATCCCTTCGGCAATCCGATCTCCTTTGTGCGATCCGGCACGGAATTTACCGGGGTTTGAAAGGTAATCATGTCTGACAAGAACTTGAGGGGCGGCAGGAACATCGCAATGAAGGTGCCGGAGCATCAGTTTGCGGCGACGGTGAATGCCTACAAGACACTGGGCCTACCGGTGATCTCCGTTTCCGATGTAACAGTCAGCTTCGACTTCGGCCCCATCCACCTGCACGTCGACAAGGTGACCCGACTCAGCCAGGCAGAGGTCTGGCTCGAGTTCATCACGACGGACGTCCAGGAGGCGGCGGTTACGGTGGAGCGTGCAGGATTTGTTCGCTGTGATCGCATCGAACGCCTGCCTGAAGGGTTTGCCGGCTTCTGGGTCTCGAGTCCCGCCTCGATCGTGCACCTCGTGTCTGAAATGGAATAGCCGATGCCGCTCATCGGTCGTCCGTACTTGTAGTTGGGAGTAG
>Ga0194132_10001009_pt1 | contig 57126 bp, 52 predicted proteins | sample TA2KigOf80mmetaG_FD_148612 | JGI IMG/M metagenome (GOLD analysis project Ga0194132, IMG submission 148612) | Freshwater microbial communities from Lake Tanganyika, Tanzania - TA2015054 Kigoma Offshore 80m | ecosystem: Environmental > Aquatic > Freshwater > Lake | place: Tanzania: Lake... | reverse complement strand
CAGCACATCGACCTGCCGCAACTTCGCGACAATCTCTTCGGCCCTGTGCTTCTTCCTCGCCATCTCGGTCCTCCTCGATGTGAAAAACTTACATCACGGTCGGACCACTACCAGGGGAGGGCGATCAGTCGCTGCCCTCGCCAGCTTCGCCACCTTCGCCACTTTCAATTTGAGCCAGCGCGGTGGGGAACAGTTCGCCAAGGGAACCAGGCTGATCCGTGACGCTTGCACCCGCGAGCGGGACAACGCCGAGCCCGAGCCATACCTTCGTACGGGTGCTCATATGCGAAATCCTCGATTCAGTAAACGCGAATGATTTGCATTGCCAGATCGCTCTGAACTTGTCAAGACCATACGAAAAATATGGATATAGGGGTTCGTGTTCAATCCATCAAAGTGTTGATGGCGCGCGCGAAATCGGCGCGGGCTTCGTCGCGGCGCGCGTGCCTCCCCCGGCGAACGACCCACGTCCCGCCGACCATGACGTCACGAACCACGGGCGCGTTGCCGGCGAACACCCAGGCGTCGAGCAGCGTGTCGCCGGATCGGCCGACCAGAAGGGGATGTTCGGCGTCGAGTACCACGAGATCGGCGCGGTGGCCTGGGGCGATGGCGCCGATCGGCCGGGCGCACGCGTGGGCACCGCCCACTAGGGCGCGGCGGTAAAGCCCGGCGCCCACGTGTGATGCCTTGGGCGTGGACGCGACATTGCGCGCGCGCTTCGCGAGGCGCTGGCCGTACTCGAGCCAGCGCAACTCCTCGACCGGACTGACGGAAATGTGGCTGTCCGACCCGACGCCAACGAGCCCATCGTCGATCAGGTAGGGCTCCAACGGGAACAAACCATCGCCGAGGTTGGCCTCAGTCGTTGGGCACAGGCCCGCCACGGCGCCGGTGGCCGCCAGGCCCCGCGTTTCGGCCTCCGTCATGTGCGTCGCGTGGACTAGGCACCAGCGGCGATCCACGGGCGCGTTCGCGAGCAACCACGCGACAGGGCGGGTGCCAGACCAGGCGAGGCACTCGTCGACCTCGCGGGTCTGCTCGGCGATGTGGATGTGGATCGGGGCCGTCGCGTCCGACCGGTTCAGCGCGTCGTGCACGTCGGCAAGCAGCCTGGGGTTCACGGCGCGCAGCGAATGGGGTGCGATGCCGATCCGCACGTCGTGGAACCCATGGTGGCGTCCCCGCAGTTCTTCGACTAGGCGGAGGAACCGATCACCGTCGTTGACGAACCGGCGCTGGCCGGCCGTGGGCGGCTGGCCGCCGAACCCGCCGTGGGCGTAGAGCACCGGCAGGTGCGTGATACCGATGCCCGCCGTGGCCGCCGCGGCGATCACACGGTTCGACAGCTCGGCCGGATCGGCGTACGGCACGCCGTCCGGCCCGTGGTGCAGATAGTGGAACTCGGCCACCGCCGTGTAGCCGGCCTCGAGCATCTCGACGTAGAGCTGGGTTGCGATGGCTTGCAGCGTCGCGGGATTTAGGCGCGCGACGAAGCCGTACATGACCTCGCGCCAGGTCCAGAAGCTATCGCGTCCCGCCGCGCCCCGCCGCTCGGTCAGCCCTGCCATGGCACGCTGAAAGGCGTGGCTGTGCAGATTGGGCAGACCCGGCACGATGGGGCCGCGCGCCCGTTCCGCGCCGTCGGATGCGCCGCCCACCGTGATCGCCGCGATGTTGCCGTCGCCGTCGATATCGATGCGCGCGCCCTCGGTCCAGCCGTCGGGCAGGAGGACCGCTTCGCCATACAACGCCTTCACGTCCCAATCTCCTGTTCGTCGCGCCCCGAACCTACAGGACCCGGCGCCAGCCGCGCGATTGCCAAGGGGCGCCGCTGCCCGTAGGAAGGTTCATGGCCGATTGGGATGATCTCTGGCTCGACGCCCACCTGGCAACCATGGTGCCGGGGGGCGACGCCTATGGCGTGATCGCGAACGGTGCACTGGCCGTGCGCGAGGGGCGGATCGCGTGGGTCGGCGCGCACGCGGACCTGCCGGGCGCGCCGCACGCGCTTGCGCGCCGGGTGCACGATGCGCGCGGCACGTGGATCACGCCCGCGCTGATCGACTGCCATACCCACCTGGTCTACGCCGGCGACCGGGCGGCGGAGTTCGAGATGCGCCTGGAGGGCGCCAGCTACGAGGACGTGGCGCGCGCCGGCGGGGGCATCCTGTCCACGGTGCGCGCGACGCGCGCGGCCGACGAGGACGCGCTGGTCGCCGCTGCGACGCCCCGGCTCGAAGCGCTTCTATCCGAGGGCGTGACCGTCGTCGAGATCAAGTCGGGCTACGGTCTGGACCTGGACACCGAGGCGCGCATGCTGGCGGCGGCGCGCCGGCTAGGCCGGGATTTCCCCGTCACCGTCGTGACCACCTTCCTGGGCGCCCACGCCCTGCCGCCCGAGTATGCCGGGCGCAGCGGCGACTACATCGCCTTCGTGGCCGATCGGGCGCTGCCTGAGGTGCATCGCCAGGGCCTGGCGGACGCGGTCGACGTGTTCTGCGAGCGTATCGGATTCTCGGCCGCCGAGACCGAGCGGGTTTTGGCGGCGGCGCGCGCGCTGGGCCTGCCAGTCAAGGTGCACGCCGAACAGCTTTCGGATCAGGGTGGCGCCGCGCTCGCGGCGCGTTACGCCGCGCTCAGCGCCGATCACCTGGAGTATCTGTCGGACGAGGGCGCGCGCGCCATGGCGGCGGCCGGAACCGTCGCCGTGCTGCTGCCCGGTGCCTTCTACACGTTGCGCGAGACACGCCTGCCGCCGATCGAGCTGCTGCGTCGCCATGGCGTTCCCATCGCCATCGCGACCGACTGCAACCCGGGATCATCACCGGTGACGTCGCTGCTGCTGATGATCAACATGGCGTGCACGCTGTTCCGCCTGACGCCGGCTGAGGCCCTTGCCGGGGTCACGCGCGAGGCGGCGCGGGCGCTGGGGCTGGGCGCGGAACGGGGCACGCTCGCAACCGGCAAGGTGGCAGATTTCGTGACCTGGGATATCGCTCGCCCGGCCGAACTCGCCTACCGCGTGGGCGCCAACCCGCGCCGCCAGGTGGTGCGGACGGGCACGATCGTCGGCGCCTGAGGGCGCTTGCGACGGGGCGCGGGCCGGGGCTATAACGCGCCCTCGGCCGGAGTGTAGCTCAGCCTGGTAGAGCACTGTCTTCGGGAGGCAGGGGCCGGTGGTTCGAATCCACTCACTCCGACCAATCGTTACAGACGCTTAGCCACCCGACCACCGAAGGGATCGTGCGCCACGTGGCGCATCGATGGCCTCCGGGACCCAGGCGGTCGAACCGCCGCCCTACGCCCAACACCACACGAGGCGCCATGGCGCGAGGCCGAAGCCCGCGAGTGCGCCGACGGGCCTTCACCGCCGGTCTGACGGCCCTGGCCGCCACGCTTCTGGCGCGGCGGCCGCCCGCGTTCGCGCAGGGCCGGGCGGAATGGTCGGCCCTGCCGGACGCTGCGCCCTTGTCGTCGCAGTTCCCGCCCAAGGGCAACTGGTGGGGTTCGGTCGGTCCGCGCGCCATCCTGGGCGCCTGGAACGGCCGGGCGTGGGACGAGACCGGCGAGACCGCCCGGCTGTTCGGTTACGGTGGACACACCGACTACGGCGGCAACGAGGTCTACCGGTGGCGGCCGGGCGAGGGCTTCCAACGCCTCAACGACCCCAATCCGCTGGACGGCGCCGTGCGGGAGGGCAAGGGCGTGCCAGTGGACGCGAACGGCAACCCGGTCGCCCGGGCGCGCTCGGTGCACACGTACAGTGGCCAGGTCTATGTGGACGGCGTGATCCACCGCCTCGGTGGTTCGCCGGCATGGCCGGGCGGGTTCCTGAACAGCCATTGGAAACTGGACGTCGCGACGCTGGAGCACACCGACGCCGGGCCCGTCGCGCGCGCGCGGCAAGGTGCCTGGCGCCGTGTGGGACCCGGTCGCCAAGCGGCTGATCGCCCATGTGCACCCTGACAAGGGCACGATCGTCGACCTCGCCACGGGGCCGCAGCAATCCTTCGACGTCGCGGGGTGGGGCGCCTCGATGATGTACGCGCTCGACGCCGACGGGCGTCGGCTCGTCAACCTGGCTCTGTCGTCGAAGCGCTGGCGCCTGGTGGTCTACGACCTGGACGACCAGGGCGTGCCGGTCGGGCATCGGGTTGTCCCGCTGGACGGATTCAAGAACCCAAAGGCCGGACGCACCATCGCCTTCGATCCTGCGAGCCGACGGTTCATCCTGTGGGCCGACGGGGTGTTCGCCTTCGACGGGTCGACCGTCACCGAGATCGAGGTCGCCCGCTCGGTGCCGAGCGTCGAGGGGCGCACAGGCAATGGCGTCTACAACCGCTTCTCCTGGGCATCGTCCCTCAGAGGGTTCGTGACCTTGATCGACCCCGACGAAGGTGGCGTCCTGTTGCGTCTGCCGTAGGTCCTACCATCGGGCTTGACGAGCCGACGATGGACCGGCAAGAGGTCGCAGGCACGGCGACGAGGGCACCATGAACGTTGGCACGTTCGACAGCGTCGAAGCGGCGATCGAAGCGGTCGCGCGCGGCGACATGGTCGTCGTGGTCGACGATGCCGACCGGGAGAACGAAGGCGATCTGATCATGGCGGCGTCGAAGGCGACGCCGCAGGCGGTCGCGTTCATGATCCGGCACACCAGCGGCATCCTGTGCACGCCCATGAACGGTGCCGAGGCGCGCCGCTTGCGGCTCGATCCCATGGTCGCCATGAACGACGCGCCGCTCGGCACCGCGTTCACGGTATCGATCGACTACCGCGAAGGACTGACCACCGGCATCTCGGCGGACGAACGCTGCAACACGGTGCGCGCGCTGGCCAATCCGAACATCGGAGCGGGGGACTTCGTCCGGCCCGGCCATGTCTTTCCGCTGGTCGCGCGCGAGGGCGGCGTCCTGGTGCGCTCGGGCCACACTGAGGCGGCGGTCGATTTGGCGCGGCTGGCCGGTCTGCCTTCCGTCGGACTGCTGGCCGAACTGGTCAATGACGACGGCACGGTGAAACGCCTGGCGGAATGCAAGGATTTCGCAAGGACCAACAACCTGCGGATCATCGCGGTGGCCGACATCATCGCCTATCGCTTGCGCCGCGAGCATCTTGTTGAGCGGCTGTCCACGTTCCCGGTGGCGACGCCCGCGGGTCCTGCGCGCGGCTACCTGTACGGCACGCGTTTCGATGCCCACCGCCACCTGGCTTTGGTGTTCGGTATTGTCGGTCCGGAGGAGACCGTGCCCGTGCGCATCCATCGCGAGGACGTGTTGAGCGATGCGTTCGGGCCGCGCGAAGGAGCACAGGCGAGTGTGCTCAGCCGGGCCCTCGAACGGCTGTCATCGGGTAAGGGCGGCGTCCTGGTCTACCTGCGCGAAGGTTCGGCCGGTGTGCCCGTGCACCCGGTCGTCGGCGAGGACGGCACCGAGGCTCCGCACGCCGCGGGCGAGGACGAATGGCGCGACATCGGGGTGGGCGCACAGATCCTGCGCGATCTTGGCGTCACCGTTATCCGGCTGCTGGCGACCCAGCGGCGCCGCTACGTCGGCATCTCGGGCTTCGATATCGCCATCGAGGCGACCGAACTTCTCGATGCCTGAGGGCGATTGACCCGGCGGGCACAGCTGGGCGCACCATCCCCTGGCCTTGTGGCTGGTCGATCACGGCGGCCAAGGCCTGAATCTCGACCTGCTGCTGGGCGATCTGTGCGACCGGCTGGTCGCCGAGGGTATCCCCTTGCGCCGTGTCGTGGTGGGCGTGCTGTCGTCACATCCCGAGGTGGCGGCCCGTTCCGTGGTTTGGGGCCGCGGCGGGGCGAGCGTTCAGCGGCGCGATGTCAGCTACACGATGCGCGACGCCGACACCTATCACAAGAGCCCGGTCAAGCTGATCCACGACGGCGCGGGCGCGATCCGCCGCCGCCTCGAAGGCGACGACGCCGTCCTGGATTTCCCGGTGCTGCACGACCTGAGGCCATCGGGGTGACCGACTACGTGATCATGCCGATCGTGCACACCACGGGCCGCATCAACTTCATCTCGTGGACGACCGATCGACCGGGCGGGTTCTCGGGACAGCACCTTGCGCTGCTCCATGATCTGCTGCCGCTGATCGCGTTGCGCGTCGAGATCCGGGTCGCGCGCGAGGCGACACGCATTCTGCTCGAGACGTACCCAGCCCGCGAGCCGGCGCGCCGGGTTCTCGACGGGCGCGTACGCCGCGCCCCATCGAGGACCGCAAGGGCGAGATTCTCAAGTTCATCGTCGACGGCCTGCTCGCCATCTTCTCCGTGGGGGACGACGCGGGCGCGGCGTACGCGACCGCGCTGGAGGCCGCCCGCGCCGTCATGGCGAACCTGGACGAGGTGAACCGGCACCGTGCCGGGGAAGGCAAGCCGGAGATCCGGTGCGGCATCGGCCTGCATGTCGGCGATGTGCAGTACGGCAACATCGGTGCGCGCGACCGGCTGGACTTCAAGGTCATCGGCCGTGCGGTCAACGAGGCGAGCAGGGTCGAGAGCCTGTGTCGCGTGCTAGAGCGCCGGCTGTTGGCGACCGCGCCGTTCGCGGGACACCTGGGCAACGCCGACCTGATCAGCCTGGGGTTCCACGTCCTGCGCGGCGTGCGCGAGCCGCAGGAGATTTTCGGGCTGGGCGAGCCGGGCTAGCCCTGGACGATACGAAACGCAACCTGGGACCCGGCGCGCACGAGCCCGACATAGTCGGCGCCAAGTCGGCGGTCAGCCAACAGCTCCGTGAACGCCTTGTGCTCGCCGTCCTGCCAGCCCGGAAAGTTGAAGTACTCGTCGAACACGAGCACCGTGCCCGGCACGATGCGCGGGCCGAGCGCCTCGAACACCGTGCGCGTCGCGGTGTAGAGGTCGCAGTCGATGTGAGCGAGACCGACGGTCCCGGCGTGATCCGCGAGGAACAGGGGCAGGGTATCGGCGAACAAGCCGACCACGAGATTGACATTGGCGCCCAGGTCCGTCGGCACGGCGGCCTGGCGGAACGCGCCGGCCGCGAAACCCGTGCGCCAGTCCTCGGGCAATCCGGCGAAGGAGTCGAAGCCGTGCACCGCGCGCGACGTCGCGCCGGCAAGCACGCGCATCGAGGTGCCGGCGCCGACGCCGAACTCGAGCAGCAAGCCATCGGCGGGCGCCAGCGACAGGGCGTGGAGCAGCAGTTCGGCGCGCCGTGCGAAGGCGCGCGCCTTGACCATGTGCCAGGTGTAATGGAGCGCGCTTTCATACGTCGCGATCACCGACGCCATCTTGAGGACATCGAGATTCTCGCGGTTGACGTTGAACACCCCGGCGTCGGCCGCGCGCGTGACCAGGGCGAACATCTCGTCCTTGGTACCGGCCCATCCTGCCACTGCCATCTCTCCGCGCTCTCGCCCAGGGGACCATGATACCTGTGGGGTCATGGGAGAACGAGGGCAACCTGCCGGGACGCCGGACCCGGAGCTCGGCCGGGCGCGGGGCATGCTGCGCCGGGGCCAGGTGGCGCAGGCCGAAGCCGTGCTGCGCGCGATCGTGGCACGACGGCCCGACGACGCGGACGCGCTCTACGCGCTTGGATCGGCCGCGGCGGCGCGCGGTGACCGGGCCGAGGCACTTCGCCGCGTCGGCGCCGCGGTCGAGAGGAGACTGGGCGAGGCGACGTTCCACACGATGCTTGGCACCTTGCTGGTGCGCGAGGAACGGATCGACGAGGGGCGGTCGAGGCGTTCCGCAGGGCGATCGCCCTCAAGCCCGATGGCTACCAGGCCCACAACAACCTGGGCGCGGCGTTGCGTCGAGTGGGCAACCTGCGCGGCGCTGTGGCGTCCTGGCGCACGGCGACCGCGTTGAAGCGCGGATCGCCGTGGTACCAGCCCGCCGGTCTGCCGACGCCCTCGCCCGAGGCCGCCGATCTGCCGACCTTCACGACAAGCGCCGCCTACAAGCTCCGCCATGACGTGGAACAGCTTCGGCACCTGCGCGATCAGGCGGCGCTCGGGCCCGACTTCGGCCCTACGCTCGCCGCGTTCGAGGCAGCGCTCGCCGAGGCCGGCGACGGCGTCGCCATTGATCGGCTCGACCTCGAACGACATGCCTTGCTGCGCGCGGCGTACAACCGGCTGGTGCACTGGCGCGAAACCCCGGCCCTGGCGGCCGGGGCGCTCGCCCCTCATTTGCCGGTCGCCGAGATCGAAGCCCGTTATGCCGCCTCGGGCCCGGGCATCACCACCATCGACGGCCTGTTGCGGCCTGAGGCCTTGGCGGCGCTACGCCGGTTCTGCCTGGACTCGACGGTCTGGTTCGACTTCCGGCACGACCGCGGCTATCTCGGCGCGGACCTCAACGAGCGCTTCGACGCCGACCTCCTGCTGCAGGTCGCCGACGAACTGGTCGCGCGGTTCCCCGGCATCTTCCGCGGCCGGCGCCTGCGCCACCTGTGGGCCTACAAGTACGACAGCGCCATGGACGGCATCGGCATTCACGCCGATGAGGCCGCGGTCAATGTCAACTTCTGGCCGACGCCCGACCACGCGAACCGCGACCCGGCGCACGGCGGGCTTGTGGTATGGGACGTGGAAGCGCCTCGGTCGTGAGATTTCCAGCGCTTCAACAACGACGTACCCGCCATCGAACGGTTCCTTCGGGAGTCGGGCGCGCGGCCGGTGGCCGTACCGCACCGGCAGAACCGGGCGGTCATCTTCAACTCCGACCTGTTCCACGCGACGGACACGATCCGCTTCGCCGAGGGCTACGAGAATCGCCGCCTCAACGTCACCCTGCTGTTCGGGGACCGTCACGATGGGCGATGACATGACGTTGTCGTTCGATTCGCGTTAGACTCCCGTCGGGCATCGCGGGTCTCCTCATGGCATTGGGACGCATCAAGGTGTGGCCGTTCTTCGCCATCGCGCTGATCGCGGCGGTGGTGGGCACGTCGTTCATCGTCTTCTGGTGGCCCGAGGAACCGCCCGCGAAGGAACGCCTGGTCATGGTCAGCGGCACGATCGCGACCGTGATCATCAAGGACGACTTGTCGGGGGCGCAGGGGCCCGCGGCCGCCGGGCTTCAATCGGTCTACTTCACCTTGAAAGAAGCCCCGGGCGAATTCCGCTACCCCTCGAAGTTTCCGCGCTACTTCGAGGTGCGCGACCGCGTGGCGGTGGCCGTGGACGTCTGGATCGACCCGGCGGATCGTGACGCGGGCCGGCCGATGACCGTGTGGCAGATCCAGGAGCACAACCCCTACAACACCATCGGCGTCGAGACCTTCGTGCCCTACGAGGACGTCGTCGTCGCCGTGACGCGGGTCGATCGTTCGATGGTGCGCGCGGGCACGTGGATCCTGCCGGCGGCGTTGCCGTTCCTCGTGTTCGGGCTCCTCGCCGGGCGTTGGAACCGCAGCAAGCCGCTACCCATGCCGTGAGCACCAGCGTCCAGGATGCCCTGCGAGCGTTGGTCGTCGTGCCGGGGCAGCGCCTGGATGTCGCCGAAGGTGCGTTGCTGCTGGGCGCGCTCGATCGGCCGGGCGTCGACCTCGGACCCTACCGACGGGACTTGGCCGCGCTGGCGTCGGCGGCGCACGAAAGGCCCGGCCCTGAGGCGTTGAACGCCCTGCTGTTCGACGGCTGGGGCTTCGCCGGCGATACCGAGACGTATGACGACCTGCGCAACGCCAACCTGACCCACGTCATCGACCGCCGCCGCGGCCTGCCCGTGGCGCTCGGCATCCTCTACATGCACATCGCGCGGGCCGCGGGCCTCGCCGCCTTCGGCCTGAACCTGCCAGGGCACGTGATGGTGGCCGTGGGCATGGGCGATGCGTTGCACGTGCGCGACCCGTTCCATGGCGGGCGGGTTGTCGGCCTCGACGAGCTGGGCGAGCGTGTCGCGCGGTCGGGCGCGACCATGGATCCGGCGATGCCGCAGCCCGTGGACGACCGGGCCGTGCTGCTGCGCCTGCACAACAACATCAAGGTGCGCTGCCTACGTGACGGCGACATGGATCGGGCCGCCGCGACGCTCGAGGCCATGGTGATCGTGGCCCCGGAGCAGGCGGGGCTGTGGCTCGAGCTGGGCACCGTGCACGAGAAGCGCGACAACCTGCGCGCGGCGCGCGCTGCCCTGGAGCGCGCGCGGATGCTGGCCGGCGCGGCAGATGCGCGCGGCATCGAGGTCGCGCTGCGCGGCCTTCGCGGGCGACTGAATTGAGCGTCTAGGGCGGTTTCCGATCAGGTAGATGTCCCACCCTGTCCCTCCCCCACAAGGGGGGGGGACGCAGTTTGGCGCCGCCGTGCGTGCGACTGCCGCGCGAAGCCCTGATTAGCATGCCGTCGCCGAGATGCCTCAGCTACCCGGCCCCGGATATCGCGCCGCTGGCCTGGCTGCGGCGGCGAGGCGACCAGCGCGCCCACAGCCTGTGCGGCGTGTTCCACACGACCGCCGGCCCCGAACCCATGGACGCGATCGCCAACCTCGTCACCGGACCGCTGCAATCATGGGACGCCGTGGTCTGCCCTTCCCAGGCGATCCGCCGCACGGTCGAGCGCGTCACCGAGCAATGGCTAGGCTATCTGGCAAGTCTCGGTGCCTCGCTGCGCCCCACGGCGCAGCTCCCGGTGATTCCCCTCGGCGTCGACGCCGACGCCTTCGCGGACTCCGATGCCCGCCGCAACCTGCAGGCGCGTTGGCGCGAGCGGATCGGCGCGGCGCCCGACGATCCGGTCGTGCTGTTCGTCGGTCGGCTGTCGTACCATGCCAAGGCGAATCCCTTTCCGCTGTTCGTGGCCCTGGAGGCGGCGGCCCAGGGCATCGGCGGGCGGACCCACCTGGTCCTGAGCGGCTGGTTCGCCAGCGACACGATCGAGGCCCAGTTCCGCGCCGCCGCCGCCCTGTGTCGCGCGGTGCGCGTGACCTTCGTCGACGGCCGGACCGAGGAGGGCCGCGCCGGGCCGTGGGCCGCCGCGGACGTCTTCGCCTCGCTGGTCGACAACATCCAGGAGACCTTCAGCCTGACGCCGCTCGAGGCGATGGCCGCTGGCTTGCCGGTCGTCGCCACCGATTGGAATGGCTACCGCGAGACGGTGCGGCACTGCGTCGACGGCTTCCTGGTACCGACCGTCGCACCGCCGGCCGGCGCGGGGCTCGCGCTCAGCCTGCGCCTGCGCGCCGCCATCGACAGCTACGGCCGCTACATCGGCAGCGCCGCGCAGTCGGTCGCCGTGGACATCGGCGCGGCGCGCGAGGCGTTCGCCGCCGTGCTGGCCGACGCGGGCTTACGCCGCCGCATGGGGGCCGCGGGCCGGGCGCGGGCGAGGGAAACCTTCGACTGGCGGGTCATTGTGGCGGCGTATCAGGCGCTGTGGGTCGAGCTCGCGGCACGTCGCCACGGCGACGCCGAGCGCGCTCCGCGTGCGCCCGGCGCGGCCGCGGATCCCCTGCGTGACGACCCCTACACTGCGTTCGCCCACTACCCCAGCGCGACGCTCGGACCGGAGACCAGGCTCGCCCGCGTGCCGGACGCGACAACCGATCGGGTGGCGTCCGTCACGCCGATGGTCGACTACACCGGATACTTGCTGCCTGACGCGGGCGTCCTGGCGGCGGCGCTCGCCACACTGGAGCGCGCGCCAGCGACGGCGGGAGCGCTGATCGAGGCGATGCCGTGCCCGGCGGACACGGCCTACCGAGGGCTTGCCTGGCTGATCAAGATCGGGTGCGTCCGGATCATCTGATCAATCCTCGTCCGCCGGGTAGCGCGGCTGGCCGGTGGTGGCTGTCAGCCCGCCATCGACGACCAGCGCCGCGCCGGTGACGAACGCGGCGTCGTCCGAGGCCAGGAAGGCCATGGCCGCGGCGACCTCGTCGGGTGTGCCGATGCGGCCCAGCGCGCAACTGTCGTCGTAGGACCGCCGCATGGCCTCGTTGACCAGGGACTTGAGCATGCGCTCGGTGCCGATGGGGCCCGGGCAGACCGCGTTGACCCGGATGCCGTGGCGGCCCACTTCCCACGCCAGGCTCTGGGTCAGGTTGATGATCGCCGCCTTGGCGGCGTTGTAGGGCGCCCAGCCCGGGTCACCGCGCAGGCCCGAGATCGAGGCCATGGTGACGATGGCGCCCGCGCGTTGCCGCTTCATGCGGCGGACGGCGAGTCGGCAGCAGATCACCGTGCTAAGGACGTTGAGCCGCAGGATGCGCTCCCACTCGGCCGTGGGCACCTTCGAGACATAGCCGAAGCTGCTGTTGCCGGCGACGAACAGGCCGACGTCCAGGCGCCCGGCTTCCGCATCAACGCGCGCGAACGCGGACTCGAGCTGGGCTTCGTCCATCACATCGGCGACGATCGCCACGGCGCCTGGGACGGCCGCTGTGGCCGCATCCAAGGCGGTGCGGCTGACATCGACGGCGAAGACCCGCGCCCCTTCGGCCGCCAGGCGCGTCATGCACGCCTTGCCGATGCCGCTGGCCGCGCCGGTGATCAACGCGACCTTGCCGTCGAAGCGTCGGGCGATCGTCGTCATGCCTTGGCCAACTTGCGCTCGGGGTCGAGGAAGGGCAACGGCACGACGGTCGCCGCAAGGCTTGCCCCATCGTGCTCGACGGTCAGGCGCGTGCCAGCGGCCGGCGCAGGCGCCTCGAACATCGCCATGGCGAGGCTGGCCTCGACCGTGGGGCCCCACGTCGCGCTGGTCACGCGGCCCATGGGACGACCACCGGACGTGATCCTGTCGCCCTGGCTGGCGACGACGGTGCCGTCGAGCCGGAGACCGGCGATCCGACGCGCCGCGCCGGCCGCATTGGCGCGCTCCAGCGCCGCGCGACCGACATAGTCGCCCTTGGTCAGGTTGACCATCCAGCCGAGCCCGACATCGAACGGCGTGTGACGGAAGTCGAAGTCCTGGCCGACGTTGAGGATCGCGGCCTCGATCCGCCGGATGGCCAGCGCCTGGCTGCCGCACAGCAGGAGGCCTTCGGCGCGCCCGGCGTGCCACAATCCTTCGAACATGGTGGCGGCGCGCGGCACCTCCACGTAGATGTCGAATCCGAGCTCGGCCGTGTAACCGGTGCGGGTCAGCACCACGGGCACGCCGCACACCCGGGTCTCGGCCATGCCGTAGAACGGAATGCCCGACAGGTCGTCGTCGGCGACCGATTGCAGGATGGCGCGCGAGCGGGGCCCCTGGATGCTGGCAACGTGAATTGAATCGAGGTGGCTTGCGATGGTGACCGCGCGCCCATGGGCATGGCTGTGGATCAGCGGCTCCACATGGGCCGGCCCGCCCACCCACCAGAACCGCTCGGCGTTGAAACGGACGAGGACCGCGTCCTCGACGATGCCGCCGTGCGGGTAGCACATGACCACGTAGTAGCAGTGCCCGTCCGGCAGTCGGGAAAGATCGCGCGGCACCAACTCGTTCATGACGGCCAGCGCGTCCGGCCCGGCGACCTCGATCGGTTCCTCGCCGGTGACGTCCCACAGGCCCGCGACGCGCCGCGTGGCCCAGTACTCCTCCACCGGGTCGGTGATGAAGTCGGGCTTGAGGTACGAGTTGTGCAGCTTGAACTGGCGCGCGAACCGACCGATGACAGGGTAGAACGCGGTGCGCTTGAGCCCGCCCTTGAGCCGCATCTCGCCCGTCGAATAGGGCGGCGCGTCGGTCATGGCGACGAACTCGGTGGGGACGATCATGGCGGACCCGGAATGAGAAGGGCGGGCGATCGCACCCGAGAGGAATGCGATCGCCCGCCCAAGGGACGTCAGGCGGAGACTAAGCGCCCTTGTCGGAGCAGCTCAGCTCCTCGTAGTTGACATTGAAGTTCTGGGCGTGCGGCTCGAAGCCCGAACACGCGGACCGCATGCCGGCCACCTGGTGGATGAACAATGGAATGATCACACCGCCTTCGTCGGCCAGGAGCTTCTGCGCCTGCTTCAGGATGTCGGCACGCTTCGTGTCGTCGAGTTCGGTCCGTGCCGCCTGGAGGAGCGCCTCGAAATCGTCGCGCTTCCAATGCGTCTCGTTCCAGTCGGTCGTCTTCGTGTAGGCGACCGAAAGGCCCTCGATCGGCGGCCGGACCGACCAGCCCGAAGTCACGAAGGACTGCTTCAACCAGACGTCGTCCCAGTAGCTGTCGGCCGGAGTCACGATGACGTTGACGTTGATCCCGGCGTCCGCCGCCATGACGCGATAGGCCTCGGCGAACTTGGTCATGCCGGGAATGCCCTCGGACGTGTAGAGGTCGATGTCCAAGCCGTCCGCATGCCCAGCCTCGGCCAGCAGCGCCTTGGCTTGTTCGACGTCGCGCGCGAGCGGCTCGCTCGAGAACGCCGACGGCCAGGTCGGCGGCACCGGGTTGTCGTTGCCTGGCTCTCCCAGGCCAAGGAGCACCGTGTCGACCAGGGCTTGGCGATCGACGACCAGCTTCAGCGCCTTGCGCACGCGCACGTCGTCGAACGGCGGCTGGTCGATCCACATCGAATACGTCATCGACGTACCCGCGCCGGTCTCGATCAACGTGACGTTCGAGTCTTCCTTGAGAGCCGGGATCGACGTGGCGTCGACGCTGAGCACCAGATCCGCCTGGGCCGACTGCAGAGCGATCGCCGCGGTCAGGCCTTCTTGGGCCACGGTGATCTGAATGCACTCGGACTTCGGGAGCCCCGCCTTCCAGTAATTCGGGTTCTTGCGGAAGATGCGGATCGGGTTCGACACGTCGAACTGCTCGACCATGAACGGTCCCGTGCCCGCGACCTTGCCGGCCTTCATGTCTTCGACCGTGGCGCCCTCTTGCACGATACCCGTGAACTTGGTCGTGAACAGCAGCGGCAGTTCAGCAATGGGCTCGGCCGTTGTGAACTGCACCGTGTGGGCGTCCACCGCCGAGATGCCTTCGGGCGTCAGGAACGACAGCACCGCCGCCGCGGGCGAGGCGAGGGCTGGGTCGATCAGTCGCTTGTAGGTGTAGACAACGTCGTTAGCGTCGAAATCGCTGCCGTCGTGGAACTTGACACCCTGCTTCAGGTGGAAGGTCCAGGTCCTGCCTTCGTCGGACGCTTCCCAGGACTCGGCCAGCTCCGGGACCACCTCGAACGAATTGTTCAGGTCGACCAGGCGGTTGAAGATCGCAAACACGAGGATCGCGTCATCCGATGACGTCTGGACGGATGGGTCGAGCGTCAGTTTCTCGCCGCTCGATTCGTTACCGACAATGTTGATACACTGGCCCTCGGCGCGCGCCGTGTCTGGCACACCGCCCAGCGCTAGGCCCAGGGCCGTCATGGCCCCGAATACTATTGGTAGTCTCACGGTCGCCTCCCGGTAGTAATGGCCATTACCCGCCGCCCCATACGCGCCCATCTTCATCTGACGCCGTTGCGGCGAAACGAACTTACGGTAGCCCCGTCGTGCCGTCAATCGGAGCCCTGGAATCCGTGTAAGGTTCGAAGCCTTGACGTTAACCTGTCATGCCGCCGCATCGACCAGAGGAGTGTCGTACACGTGACGACCGGCTTCCGTGGCGTGTTTCCTGTGCTGTACGCCTACTTCTCAGAGAACGGCGTCGACCGTTCCGCGATGGCGCGCCAGGTGGACGCGGTGGTCGGCGCTGGCGCCCACGGCATCGCCGTGCTTGGTCTCGCGACCGAGGTGAACAAGCTTTCCTTAGCCGAGCGCCACGTGGTCCTCGAAACGGTGGCGCAGGCGCTGCGCAGGCGGCGGCCGCTTGCCGTCACGATCGCCGAGGCGACGGTGCAGGGGCAGATCGACTTCGTTCGGGCAGCCGAGAGGGCCGGTGCGGCATGGGTCATCTTGCAGCCGCCGCCCGTGCGCGATGTGTCGGAGGGCGAGCTGATCCGGTTCTTCGGTGCCGTGGCCGATGCCGCCGGCGTGCCCGTCGCGATCCAGAACGCGCCGCAGTACCTTGGGGTCGGGTTGTCGAACGCCGGAATCGCCGCGCTGCATCGCGCCCATCCCAATGTCCTGCTCGTGAAGATCGAGGACCCGCCGCGTCACGTAGCGAGCCTGATCGAGGCGACCGCGGGAGCGGTCGACGTGTTCGTCGGTCGCGCCGGGATCGAACTACCGGACGTGCTGCGGGCGGGCGCCGTCGGTACCATTCCAGCGACCGAGGCGTGCGACCGGCTTGTGCGCAGCTTCGACCTCCTCGGGCCTGACCCGGCGGCGAGCGAGGCGGCGTACCGCGAGGCCTTGCCGGTGCTCGCGTTCCTTGAAGTGTCGATCAATCACCTGGTCACGGCGGGCAAGGAGATCATGGCGCGGCGCATGGGACTCGATCGCGTCCTTCATCGGCTTCCCGCCGAGTTGACACCCGCCGTGCGCGCGGCCATCGAGCGGCACGCGGTGGCGCTCGGACCCCTATGACCGTGACCGGGCCCGGCGCCATGCTCCGTCGGCTCGCCCGCCGCACGCGGCGCTACGACTTCACGGTCTGGTTCTGGGGCGACGCGATCGCCTTCGACGGTCTGCTCGAAGCGGCGGAGTTGGCGGATGATCGGGCGAGCGCCCGCTTCTGTGGCCGATTCATCGATCGCTGGGCACGCCAGGCGCGCGCATGGACGGATTATCTGACACCGGGCATGGCCGTCGTGCGGCGCCACGCAGCGACGGGCGATGATGCCTTGCTCGATGCGGCTGCCCGGCTGGGACGCTGGATGGCGCGCGACGTCCCGCGTGGTCCGGGCGGTGTGCACTACTACCGTCCGGACCTGCCGCAGTTCCGTACTACCGTGCTGGTCGACTCGCTCTACCACGTGCCGACATTTCTGGCCGCGCTCGCCAAGGCGACGGCCGATGCGTCGTACGCCAAGGACGCCGTCGAGGCATGGCGCTCCCATGTGGCGCTGCTGCGCCACCCTCAAGGCCCACTGCTCTGCCACAACCACGATGTCGGTTCGGGGCGCTGGCGCGGCTATGGCTGGGGTCGAGGCAATGGCTGGGCTCTGCTCGGCCTCGTGGATCTGCTCGATGCGTTACCCGCGCGTCATCCGGATCGGCGGCCGCTGGTTGCCGATCTGAGGGCGCTGGCCAAGGCCATCCTGCCGCTGCAGGACGCGTCGGGATTCTGGCGCACGCTGTTGCACGACCGCGAGGCATACCTCGAGTCCTCGACGGCGGCGTTCTTCGGCGCGGCCTTCACCAAGGCGCATCGCATGGGATTGCTCGGTGCGGCGTACGCGCAATCCGCCGATCGAGCATGGACAGCCGTGGCCAGTCGGATCGATGGGGACGGCGGTCTGTTCGGCGTGTCGGGCGTGACGTGGGCGGCCGCGGCGCCGTCCGAGGACTTGGCGCTCTACAAGACGATGCCGACCGAGGTGAACGTCTGGGGCCAGGGATCGGCGCTGCGATTCGCGGCGGAACGCGTGCGGTCCGGCCTGCGATCCTGACGCCCGACCGACCCTCAGAAGTTCATGTAGCGCGTCGCCGCATGGGGTGCCATGACCCGTGTGTGTTCGGCCACGGCCGCGTCGTCGAAATCCACGGCGGGTGCCCGTTCCAACCCGAAATGACCATGGTCGCGACCACGGACCAACAGCCCGGTCATGCGCGGGCCGCCGGTGGGGCGCGCGCTGGCCGGGATGTACTTGATGGCGATTCCGACGCGCCGACCATCGGTGTCGTTGGGGCCCGAGGCGTGGGCCAGGTAGCCGTGGTGCAGTGACATCTGGCCCGCGCGCAGCGGGGCGGCCTCCGCGCGGGCTTCGTCCACGGGCGGATCCAGGGTCTGGCCGTGGGACAGCATGTTGTTCGAATTCGGGCGGTTGACGTGTCGGCGCAGGCCGGACGTGTGCGACCCCGGAACGAACCTCATGCAGCCGTTCTCGACCGTCGCGTCGGTCAGGGCGACCCAGGCGTTGACCACGGCCATGGGCTTGATCGCGTAGTACTGGGCGTCCTGGTGCCACGAGACGTGCCGGCCGGTGCCTGGTTCCTTGATCCAGATGTCGGCGCTGATCGCCACGATGTCCGGCCCAAGGACGGCCTCGATCGCGTCCAGCACGCCGGGCGCGCGCGCCAGGTCGGCGATGGGCCTCAGCAGCAGGTAGGACTTGTAGAGCCAGGGATGGGACGCGCGCGCCTGTTCGGCCGGGGTAACCCGATCGATGCGGTCGAGCACGCCCCGGGCGACCTTGGGCGCGACCGCGTCGATGGGGACGTAGTATCCGTCGCGCTGGTAGCGCACCGCCAGGTCGCTTGGTACCGGCATGTTGGCCTCTTGGAGAGGTCGCGTCCGATCATGTATACGGTGCGTCCGGCTGCGGACCAGGGTCAATATCCGACGAGGGCATTCACATGGCCAAGTTCCATTTCGACGCCGACGCCGACCTGGGCGTCCTCAAGGGTCGCACGGTCGCGGTGCTCGGCTATGGCAACCAGGGTCGTTCGCAGGCCCTGAACCTCAAGGACTGCGGGGTCGACGTCATCGTCGGAAATCGTGACGACGATTACGCGGCAAACGCGCGCAAGGACGGTTGGGACCTGCTGAGCCTGCCCGAGGCGGCGCGCCGCGCAGACGTCAAGCTGTTCCTGGTCTCCGACGACGCCCAGCCCGAGGTGTTCGAGCGCGACATCGCGCCGAGCCTGAAGCCGAACGACGTGCTGAGCTTCGCCCACGGTTTCACCATCCACTACGGCGAGATCGTTCCACTCAAGACCATCGACGTGGTCATGGTCGCGCCGCGCATGCTGGGCGAGGGCGTGCGCCAGAATTTCGTAAGCGGCCGTGGCTACCCCTCGTTCGTAGCGGTGCACCAGGACGCCTCGGGCAAGGCCATGGCCACCTGCCTGGCGATAGCCAAGGGCATCGGCTCGACCAAGATGGGCGTGCTGGAGTCCTCGTTCGAGGAGGAGGTGCTGATCGACCTGTTCGAGGAGCACCAGCCGGGACTCTACGCGCTGCGCTGCATGTACCAGGCTCTGGTCGAGGCCGGTTGCTCGCCCGAGGCGGTGATGCTGGACCTCTACGCCTCGGGCGAGTCGGTCAAGTGGGCCGAGGCCGGGCGCGACTACGGCGCCTTCGAGCGCATGAAGATCGCCTCGCACACCGCGCAGTACGGGCATCTGGTGTGGTCGAAGCAGTACTTCGACGAGGCGCGCACCATGGACGGCATGCGCGCCATGATCGCCAACATCCGCAACGGCAGTTTCATGAAGGCGCTGCGCGAGCAGAAACGCGCCAACATGCGCGCGGTCGAGACGACGACCCAGGAGAACGACGCCCACCCGATGATGATCGAAGAGGAGAAGCTCTACCGGTTTCTCGGTCGGCGCTCCGGTTCGTAGATCATGACGGCGGCGGCCGGGCGTTACCGCCTGGGCATCGATATCGGCGGCACGTTCACCGACCTCCAGGTTCTCGACGAGGCGACCGGCCGGGTCGTGACCCTGAAGACACCGTCGACCGCCGAGCCTGAGGAGGCGGTGGCCGCGGGTCTGGCGCTCCTTGATGCGCGTCACGGCATCAAGGCGGCCGACATCGGCTTCTTCTCCCACGGCACCACGATCGGCGTGAACACGCTGCTCGAACGCAAGGGTGCCTCGGTCGGCGTCGTCACGACGCGCGGTTTCCGCGACGTCCTGGAATTGCGCCGCCTGCGGCTCGCCGCGACCAACGACCTGTTCGTGCCGAAGCCGGTCTCCCTCGTGCCGCGCCGTCACGTGGTCGAGGTCGATGAGCGCGTGCTGGCCGACGGCACCGTGCGCAGGCCCATCGAGCGGGACGCCGTGCTGGCCGCCGCGCGGGCGTTGGTGGACCTTGGGATCCAGGCGATCGCCGTGTGCTTCCTGCACGCCTACCGCAACCCGGAGCACGAGCGGCTGGCACGAACGTGGATCGCCGAAGCCCACCCCGGCCTCTATGTCTGCGCGTCCTCCGACATCTGGCCGCAGCAGCGCGAGTACGAACGGTTCCTGGTCGCCGTGATCAACGCATACATCGGCGGCCGGCTGCGTGCCTACTTCGGCCGCCTGGGCGCGCGCACCACGGCGCTCGGTCTCGGCTGCCGCATCTTCTCGACAAAGTCGAACGGCGGAGTCATGAGCGTGGCAGCGGCGGCCGAGCGTCCCGTGGAGACGCTACTGTCGGGCCCGGCCTCGGGCGTGATCGGCGCCGCCCACGTGGGGCGTCAAATGGGCGAGCCGAACCTGGTCACGCTCGACATGGGGGGCACCAGCGTCGATGTCTCGGTGGTGCGCGGCGAGGTTCACTACGGTACCGAGAACACGGTCGGCGACTTCCCCGTGATCCTGCCGGCGGTGGACGTCTCCGCGATCGGCGCGGGCGGTGGCTCGATCGCCTGGCTCGATTCCGAGGGCGTGCTCAAGGTCGGGCCGACCAGCGCGGGCGCGCGCCCCGGCCCGGCGTGCTACGGCCGGGGTGGCACCGAGGCCACGGTGACCGACGCCTACCTGACCGTCGGTATCCTCGATCCTTCGGCGTTCCTGGGCGGTGCCATGACGCTCGATGCGGACGCGGGCGTGCGCGCCGTCGAGGCGATCGGGCGGCGGCTCGGCTTCGACCGCTGGCGTGCCGCCGAGGCGATCCTGCGTGTGGCCAGCGCCAACATCTACGCGGCCTTGATGCCGCAACTCGCCCGCCGGGGCATCGAAGCGTCGGAGTTCTCGCTGCTGGCCTACGGCAGCGCCGGGCCGACCCACACCTTCCTGATGGCACGCGAGCTGCCGTTCCGTCGCCTGATCGTGCCGCCGGCGCCGGGTACGCTCTGCGCGCTGGGCTGCGTCGTCGCGGACCTGCGGGCCGACTTCGTGCGCAGCCTGTGGCGCGACGCGCGCGAGGTAACAGACGCCGAGCTTGTCGCCCAGTTCGGCGCGCTGGAGACCGAGGCGCGGTCCTGGCTCGCCGCCGAGAACGTCGAGCTGGAAGGTGCCTTTCTGCTGCGCAGTGCAGATGTCTGCTACACGGGGCAGTCGTTCGAGGTGAACGTGCCGATTCCCGAGGGCCCGGTGATGGTCGGCGGCCTGGCCGACCTGTTCCACGAACGCTACGAGCGGGTCTACGGATACGCCGACCGGAGCAGCCCGGTGCGAATCCTCGAGGCGCGCGCCCAGATCGTGGGCGTCACGCGCAAGGCGGCACCGAACTGGCCGGCGCCCAAGGTCGACGGCGCGGTCGAACCGATGGGCGCCCGGCGCGTCTACGCCGACGAAGGCTTCGTCGAGGCGTCCGTGTACCGTCGCTTGGACATGCCCACGGCCACCGCGGTGACGGGGCCCGCCATCATCGAGCAGTATGATACGACCGTGTTCGTCCCGCGCGGGATCCGCGTCACCATCGATCCCTGGGCCAACCTGGTCGGAGCGCGCGCATGAGCGAGGACAAGGTACGGCTGGAGATCCTGGCCAACCGGTTCCAGGCCATCGTCGACGAGATGGCCCAGGTGGTGGCGCGCACCGCCCACACCGTCTTCATCAAGGAGACGCAGGACTACGGCTCGGTCCTGGTCTCGCCCCAGGGCGAGGTGTTTGCCGCGCCGCGCCGCTATGGCGTGCTGATGATGATCGGCATGCCAATGGACACGGCCATCGCGCGCGTGGCCGACGACGTGCGGGACGGCGACGTGTTCATTTCGAACGACCCGGACACCACGGGCGGCATGTGCACGCACCTGTCGGACGTGTTCCTGTGGAAACCGGTGTTCCACGAAGGGCGCCTGATGTGCTGGGCCTGGACGTTCATCCACATGTCGGACGTGGGTGGACGTGTGCCGGGTTCGATCGCGCCGTCCAGCCACGAGGTCTACCAGGAAGGCATCCGGCTGCCGCCGCAGAAGCTGTTCGCGGCGGGCGTGCTGAACCGTACGCTGCTCGACACCTTCCTCGCCAACACGCGCACAGCCGATCAGAACTGGGGTGACATGAAGGCGTGCCTGGCCGGACTCGCGACCGCCGAGCGGCGCGTTCACGAGCTGATCGGCCAGGTCGGTGGTGCCGCGTTCAGCGCCGGGATCGATCAGGTGCTCGATTACGCCGAGCGCCAGGCGCGGCGCGTCATCGCCCATGTGCCGAACGGCACCTACACCTACTGGGACTACCTGGAGGCCGACATGGTCGGCCTGGGTTTGGTGCGCATCAAGGTGGCGCTCACCGTGGCTGACGGCGCGATCACGCTCGATTTCACGGGCACGGCGGCGCAGGTGCGCGCGGCGCTCAACATCCCGACCTTCGCCAAGCGCGGCCACTGGATGCTCATCACCGGCCTGGTGAACTGGCTGTGCACGGTCGATCGCACGGTGGCTTACAACGCAGGGCTGGTGCGCCCTATCGCCGTAGTCATCCCCAAGGGCACGATCCTAAACCCGAACCCGGGCGCGGCCTACGGCGCGCGCTACGCGACCTCGCACAAGGTATGCGACGTGACCATCGGCGCGCTCGCCCAGGCGGTACCGTTCGAATTGCCGGCGGTTGATTCGGGCCAGGGCTCGATCCTGCTGGTCTCGGTGCCCGACTTCGCCACGGGCGGCACGCGGGTCAGCGTCATCCAGCCAATCGTGGGCGGTTCGGGGGCCCGCCCCGCCGAGGACGGCGTCGATGGAACCATGGTGCTGCTGAATTTCCTGCGCAACGTGCCGACCGAGATGGTCGAGATAGACATGCCTGAAGTCGTGATCCGGCGGTATGGCCTGCGCGAGGATTCGGGTGGGCCCGGCAAGTATCGCGGCGGTACTGGCACGGTGATCGAGTTCGAAACCGGCTCGCCCTACACCTCGATCACGTCGCGCTGCATGGAGCGCTATCTGTTCCCACCACCCGGCCGCATGGGCGGGCATCCGGGGACGACCGGCTACACGCTCCTCAATCCCGGCACCAACCACGAACGCGATTTGGGCAAGATCGACGTACTCGAACTGGGGCCCGGCGACGCGCTGCGCATCGGGACCCAGGGCGGTGGCGGCTTCGGCGATCCGTTCGAGCGCCCCGCCGAGCGCGTGGGCGAGGACGTGGCCAACGGCTTGGTGTCCGTGGCGACGGCGCGCGAAGCCTACGGCGTCGTGTGCGCCGGTGACGGCGCGCTTGACGAGGCGGCGACGCGGCGTCTGCGCGCCGACCATCTGCCGAGCCATGGCGCCTACGCCTTCGGGCCGGCGCGGGAGGCGCATGAGATCCGCTGGCCTCAGGCGCTCGAGGATGCGATCGCCGAGGGACTGGCCGACCTGCCGGTCAGCCTGGCGCAGTTCCTGGGCGGACGGCTGCGCGAGGTCATCGATCGCCGGGCGAGCACCGATCCGACCGAGGTGCCGGCGTTGCTCGCAAACTTGCGGTCGAAGCTCGGTCAGCGGCCCACGGCGTAGCACTGCATGCGGCGCGGGCTCGCCCCGGCGCGCAACACGCGCCCCACGCGCGAGGCCATGGTGACCGAGTTGTAGTGGCCCCAGTGTGGCGCGACGTCGAGCCGATGGCCGCGCCGGTCGAGCGCCGCCAGGGTCGCGGCCGGGAACGTCCCCTCGATGGCCAGGTGGCCGGGCACCCATTCGCGCGGGAAGAACGAACTGGGCACGTGGTTGGTGTGGAAGCTGGGGACGTCGACCGCCTGCTGCAGGTTCATGCCATGGTGGACGTGCCGCAAGAAGGCGTGGAGCGCCCACTGATCCTGCTGGTCACCGCCCGGCGTCCCGAACACCAGGTAGGGCTCGCCGCGCCGCAGCGCCAGCGTGGGCGTGAGCGTGGTGCGCGGCCGCTTGCCTGGCTGGATCGCGTTGGGGTGGTCGGCGTCAAGCGAGAACATCTGGCCGCGCGTCGAGACGCAGAAGCCGAGTCCTGGAACCACCGGCGCGCCCGAGCACCAGCCGCCGCTGGGTGTGCTCGAAATCATGTTGCCCCAGCGGTCGATGATGTCGAAGTGACACGTGTCGCCAGGATGGCGGGCCTGCCACTGAGCGTAATCGGTTCGCGTGACCGAACCCGGTGCCGCGACGTCGACGGTTTCGGCGTGCGCGTAGTTGCTCGAGCCTTCGTCGCGGAGCGCGATGGCACCGCCGAAACCGGGGATTGTGCCCGGACGCATGGCCATGGAAGCCCGATCCTCGACCAGCTCGCGGCGCGCGGCGTTGTAGTCGTCTGACAGCAGCCGATCGAGCGGTACGTCCACGAAGCGGGGATCGCCGTAGAAGGCCTCGCGGTCAGCGAGCGCGAGCTTAACGCATTCCTGGACCGTGTGGACGAAATCCGGGCCGTTCGGCGCCATGCCGGCGATGTCGAAGCCCTTGAGCAGGGCGAGCTGCTGCAGCATCACGGGGCTCTGCGCCCAGGGTCCCGCCTTGCACACGGTGTAGTCGCCGTAGTCGTAGGTGATCGGCTCCTCGATCGCGGCGCGCCAACCGGCGAGGTCGGACCCCGACAAGAGGCCCTTGTTCGCGACGCCCGAGGTGTCCATGACGGGCTGGCGGAAGAAGCGGTCGATCGCCTCGGCGACAAAGCCTTCGTACCAGGCGCGGCGCGCCGCTTCGATCTGGTGCTCCCGGCTGCCGCCCGCCGCCTCGGCCTCGGCGACCAGGCGGCGATAGGTCGCGGCCTGCGCCGGCACCGCGAGCAGCGTTCCTGCTTCGGGTGCCCGACCGCCGGGCAGGAAGATCTCGGCCGAACTGGGCCAGTGCGTCGTGAACATGCCGACCAGTGCCGCCAGCAGGTCCGCCACCTCGCGCTTCACCAGGAACCCCTCGGTCGCGATCGCGATGACGGGGGCCAGCAGCTCGCGCAACGGCAGAGTGCCGTACTCGGCCGCCAGCAGCATCCAGGCGCCGAATGAGCCAGGCACCACCGCGGGCAGGTGCCCGCTGCCCGGCATGCGGTCGAAGCCCTGGTCGCGGAACCACCCACTGGTCGCGCCGGCGGGCGCCGTGCCCTGGCCGCAGATGACCTCGACCTTGGCCTTGGCCGCGCTCCACAGGATGATCGGCACGTCGCCGCCGGGACCGTTTTGATCAGGCTCGACTACGTTCAGCACCGTGCCGGCGGCCACCGCGGCGTCGAAGGCGTTGCCGCCCTTTTCCAGCATCGCCATGCCGGCGGCGCTGGCCAGCCAGTGGGTCGTGGCGACGACACCGAAGGTGCCGACGATCTCGGGGCGCGACGTGACTGTCATGGTTGCCTCCCGCCGGACGGCAGGCAGTCTAGCCGAAATTCCGCGCGTCGTTCAGGCCGGGAAGGGCATCTGCTCGCTTTTGTAGCAGCGCGCGGCGATGCGCAGGATGATCGCCGCCGCGAGCAGGGCCGACACGGCGGACAGGAGGACGTGCCAGGGGTCGATCGGGCCGCCGCGCATCAAGTTGCCGAACAGCACGCTCTGGCCGAGCGTCGGCACCATCATCATGCACGCCTTGCCGGTGACCGGGACGAACACCATGATCATGCCCGGCAGCGACGGGATGATCGGCAGCAGCCCCAGGTAGGTCTGGACCTCCTTGTAGCTGCGCGTGATGGTCGCGACGACCACCTGCAGCGCGACCGCGAAGGCAATGACCGGAAGCGCGACAAGGAAAACGAGAAGGAACACGCCAAGCCCCGGGTTGGCTTCGATGCCGACGTCGGCCGCCACCACCATGGCGAACATGATCTTGTAGGCGGTCAGCGCGACGACGACCGCCACGGTCGTGAACAGCAGCAACGCGGCGAACTTGCCGCGCATCAGCTCCCAGCGTGCCACCTGGTTGATCAGCAGGGGCTCCAGCGAGCCTCGTTCGCGCTCGCCCGCGGTGGTGTCGATCGCCAGGTACACGCCGCCCATGAAGATCGTGAAGATCAGGAACGGCGGCAGCATGTTTAGGAAGATCGCCGCGATGATGCGGCTGCCGGCAACGTTGACCGTGTCGATCGTGACTGCGTCGGCGATCACGGGGTCCAGGCCGTGTGCGCAGGCGCGCGTCGGTGACCTCGCGTGCGAAGGACTGAACCAGGTCGAGGGTGCAGCTGATCGCGACGATGGAACCGAGCCGCGACGGATCCACGACCATGCGCAGATGCGCCGTGCCACCGGCGTCTTGCCGGCGCGAACCAGCTGTTCGGGGTCATCGCGCGGCGGCTCGACGATCACTCTCCGGGATTCCAGGTGCGCCGCCAGCGCCGGCGCGTGTTCGAGCCCCTGGTCGGTCATGCGTACGTCCGTGGCCGTAGGCCGGATGACGACCTGCCCGACCAGCAGGATCAGCGCCCCCAGCAGGAGCGGTCCGAGCAGCGGGTAGACCAGGCCCAGATAGACCGAACGACAGTCGCGCCAGTTGTCGTAGGCCTCCTCGGCGAAGACGACCATGGCCCCCCTAAGCATCGACTGTCTCCTTGGCTTTGGGCGTCTCGGCGTTGATCGAGACGAATACGTCCTCCAGATTGCTCTTGCCGGTGCGCCGCATCAGTTCGTCCGGGGAGCCCTCGGCGACGATGCGGCCGGACCCATGACCACGATGTGGTCGCACAGCGCGAGGACTTCGGTCATGTAGTGACTGCACAGCAGGACGCAGCGGCCGTGGTCGCAGATGCGCCGGATCAGCGCGCGCATGGCGCGGCTTAACGCCACGTCCAGGCCGTTGGTCGGTTCATCGAACAGAACGTTGTGCGGCTCGTGCACCAGGCAACGGGCCGGGGCGACCTTCAGCGATTGCCCGCGCGAGAAGCCCTTGGTTCGCCGATCGGCGAACTCCGCCATGCCCAGCTCCTCGCTCAACGCCTCGACGCGCCGTTCAAGCTCGGGTCCGCCCAAGCCATAAAGGCGACCGAAATAGCGGATGTGCTCGCGCGGCGTGAGCCGGATGTAGAGGCCACGGTTATCGGGCAGGCGCCGATGCGCTGCTGAACCCGGCGGCGGTCGCGCACGGTGTCGAAGCCGTCAATGGCGGCCGCGCCAGCGTCGGGCCGCAGGATCGTGTAGAGGATGCGCAGCGTCGTGGTCTTGCCAGCGCCGTTGGGCCCGATCAGGCCTGTGATCGCGCCGTCGCGCGCCTGAAACGACACGTTCTCGACCGCCTGAACCTTGCGGAACGCCTTCTTGAGTCCTTCGACCTCGATCATCGCGCCCGCCGCGGGAACCCTGGTATCATGCGCCTGACCTCAGTGAATCGCCCTTTGCCGCTTGGTTAACGCGGTCCATCGGGCGCAGGCAAGCCGCAAGACGCCGTAGGGAGGCCGTACCCCATGTCCCAGCCCCTTGCCGCCGGGCGGCGTATCGTCCGAGCCGATGATGCCGCCGCCTTCAGGCCCTTCGACCGGTACGGAGTGACGATCCCGGGCATGACGTGGCTGCCGCTCAGCCTTGACCGGAGCACGGGACGTGGCACCTTCGTATTGCGCATGGACCCGGGCACCCGGTCGCTGCCGCACGAGCACACCCACGGCGAGGAGTTCCTTATGTTGGAAGGGGTGCTGGTCGACAACGACGGAACCGAGTTTCGAACAGGTGACTTTGTCCGCTTTGACCCCGGCAGCCGGCACTTCTCGGTCGCGCCGGGTGGGTGCCTGATCGCAGTCTTCATGCGCGGACCCAACCGCGCGCTCGACGCGGCCGAGGTGGCGCATCTGAGCGCTGGCGCTCCGTCTCCCTAGAGCCGGTCGATCGCACGCAGGAGCGCCGCGCCGCTAGTGGCGGATGCCGCTAGGGCCGTGGCGCGCGGCAGCACGTGATCCGCGTGGATGCGCGCGGAAATCAACTTGGCACGGTAGACCTCGGGTGGCAGGGGCGCCGATGGGCCTTGGGCGAGGCGGGCACGTGCAGCGAGCGCCGAGCGAGCCATGATCCAGCCGCCCGCCACCACCCCGAACAGGCGTAGGTAGTCGCTGGCACCTGCCGCCGCTTCGTCGCCGTCGCGCTCGACAGCGGCGGTCATCCATCGCGTCGCCATGCCGAGCGCATCGACCGCCATGTCGAGGCGCCGGCGCAGACCCTCGAGTTCGGCCGCGGCGGCGAGGTCGCGCGCGACCGCCGCCACCTGCCCGACGAAGCCGAGCGCCGCCTGGCCGCGGTCACGGCCGAGCTTGCGCCGTACCAAGTCGAGCGCCTGGATGCCGTTGGTCCCCTCGTAGATTGCGGTGATGCGGGCATCGCGCCACGTCTGCGCGGCGCCGCTATCCTCGATGTAGCCGTGTCCGCCGTGCACCTGGATCGCCGCGTCCGCGGCGGCGATACCGGCGTCGGCGCCGCACGCCTTGACCACGGGGATCAGCAGATCGGCCAAATCCGCAGCGCGGCCGCGCGACGCCGCGTCCAGGCCATGATCAGCATGGTCGAGAGCATCGGCCAGCACCAGGGCGAGCCCACGCATCGCCTCGACCTCGGCCCGGGCGACCAGAATCGATCGACGTACATCCGGGTGCTGGTCGATCCCGGCGGGCCGACCATCGTGGGCACGCCCCTGGACCCGTTCACCCGCGTAGCGAGCGGCGTGGCGGACCGCCGCCTCGCCCATGGCGATACCCTGGACGCCGACGGCCAGCCGCGCGCTGTTCATCATGGTGAACATGGCGGCGAGTCCGCCGCCTTCGGCGCCGACCAACTCACCTTCGGCACCCTCGGCTTCGCCAAAGGCCATGTGGCACGTAGGGCTGGCGTGGATGCCGAGCTTGTGTTCGAGACGCATCACGCGCAGGTCGTTGCGGCGGCCGGGCGCTCCAGACCTGTCGGGAATGAACTTCGGCACCGCGAACAGGGCAAGGCCCTTGTTGCCGGCCGGGGCGCCTTCGGGCCGCGCGAGTACCAGATGGACGATGTTCTCCGCCATGGCGTGGTCGCCGTAGGTGATGAAGATCTTTTCGCCGCGCACGTGCCAGCGTTCGCCCTGGCGCACGGCGCGGGTCCTCAGCGCGCCCACGTCCGATCCCGCGTGCGCCTCGGTCAGGCACATGGTCGCGGTCCACCGGCCCGATACCAGATTGGGCAGATAGGTCTGACGTTGCGCGGTCGTCCCGTGACGCGCGAGCAGTTCGATGCCGCTCTGGGTGAGGAGCGGGCACAGACCGAACGCCATGGACGCGGACGTCCAGTACTCGGCGACGGCGGTGGCCAGTGCCTTGGGCACGCCGGCGCCGCCGATCGCCGCCGGCGAAGCCAGCGCGTTCCAGCCGCCTTCGACGAACCGGCCATACGCCTCGGCGAATCCCGAGGGCAGAACGACGGTACCGTTCTCCAGCCGAGCGCCCGTCGCGTCACCGGGTCGGTCGAGCGGGGTCAGCACGTCGGTAGCGAACCGCGCGGCCTCGTCGAGGATCTGATCGACGCCGGGACGGTCCACGTGGTTGCCGGCGCGCTCGATCGCGCGGTCGAGGTCGATCAGCTCGCCGAGCACGAACCGGGTGTCCGCGAGCGGCGGGATCCAGGCCTTGGTCATGACAGCCTCGCGCAGGCGGCATCGACCCCGTCTTCCAGCGCGGCGATCAGGATCCGCGCGCAAGCGCTGGCATCCGAAGCCGCGTCATGGTGGTTCAAATCGATCGCCAGATAGCTGCAGACGTCGGGCAGTTTGGTCGGGTAGAGCCCCCACGCCGCGCGCGCTAGGCGCACGGTGCACACGAAGGGTTGTTCGGCCGGAGCGACGCCGGCGGTCGCGCAGCACGCGCGCAGCACGGCGCGGTCGAACCCGGCGTTGTGCGCGACCAGCGCATCGCCGCGTGCCAGGAACGCAGCGATCTCCGGCCACAGAGCCGCGAAGTCCGGCCGATCGGCCACGTCGCTCCAACGGATACCGTGGATGTCAGTGAAGACGAACTCCTGCCGGGGCGGGCGGATCAAGTGCTGCGCGGTGGCGCTGATACGACCGCCCTCCACGAGGACCAGGCCGATGGCGCACGCGCTGTCCGCGCCGTGATCCGCGGTCTCGAAGTCGATGGCGACGAAGCGGTTCACGATGACGGAGGTACGACGCGGCCTGGGTTGAGGATGCCCTTCGGGTCGAACGTGCGCTTCAAGCTCGCCATCAGCTCGATCTCGATCGCCGTCTTGTAGCGCAGCAAAGACCGCTGGCGTAGACGACCAATGCCGTGCTCGGCACTGAAGCTACCACCCAGGTCCATCACGACGCCCTCGACCACGTCGTTCACATCGTTCCAACGCGCCAGGAACCCGGCCGCATCGCCGTTCGCCGGCGGCAGGACGTTGAAGTGGATGTTGCCGTCACCGATGTGCCCGAACGCCGAAATCCGCGCGCCGGGGAACGATGCCGCCACGGCGCGCTCAGCCCGTTCGAAGAACATGGGGATGCTGGACACAGGCACGCTGACATCGTGCTTGACCGCGGCACCGGCGCGCTTCTCCGCCTCGGGCAAGTCCTCGCGCATGCGCCACAAGGCACGCGCCTGGTTCTCGCTTGCGGCGAGGGTGGCGTCGAGGACGAGACCCGCCTCCACGGCCTGCGTCAGGCCATGTTCAATGACGGCGCGCAGGCCACCGCGCGCTCCGGCCGTCGCTTCGACCAAGATGTACGCCGGGAAGGGTTCGGTAAAAGGATCCCGGTGACCGTCGATCAGGCGCAGAAGCTGCTCGAGGCACGGGCGCGGCACGTACTCGAACGTGGTGATCTGGCCCCCCGTCGAGTCCTGCAGGCGCCCAAGCAGTTCGACCGCGGCCGAGGGCCCCGGCACGGCGACCCAGCCGGTCACGACCTCGCGCGGCCGGGGCACGAGCTTGAGCACCGCCGCCGTGATGATGCCGAGAGTCCCTTCGCTGCCGAGAAACACCTGCTTCAGGTCGTAGCCGGTGTTGTCCTTGCGCAGGCCGCGCAGAAGATCGAGCACCTGGCCGTCGGCCAGCACGACCTCGAGCCCAAGCACCAGGTCACGCGCGTTGCCGTAGCGCAGGACCTGGGTGCCGCCGGCGTTGGTCGACAGGTTGCCGCCGATGGTGCAGCTGCCCTCGGCCGCCAAGCTGAGCGGGAACAGGCGGTCCGCCTCGGCCGCCGCCCGCTGCACCTCGGCCAGGATGCAACCGGCCTCGGCCGTGATCGTGCCGTTGCCGACGTCGATCGCGCGCACGCGGTTCATGCGGGCGAGGCTGAGGACGATTTCGCGCCCCGAGGCATCGGGCGTCGAACCGCTGACCAGCCCGGTGTTGCCGCCCTGGGGTACCAGACTGACGCCCAGTTCCGCCGCCACGCCCACGACTCCAGCGACCTCGGCGGTCGAGGCCGGCCGCACCACGCAGGCGGCGCGGCCGGGGAATCGCCCGCGCCGATCCTCAGCGAAGGGCGCCACGAGCGACGGGTCGTCGATCAGGCCGCTCGGACCCACGATCTGGCGCAACCGGTCGATGAGGCCGTTGGGCAGCACGCTCGCCTGCATGGCCGCAGGATGGCGCGAAGCCCGATCCCTCACAAGCCGGACCTTGGGTTCTGGCTCAATGGCCCCGTGCCGCGCGACGCAGGCGATCGTTGATCGCCTCGCCGAGGCCGTGGTCGGGAACGGGCATGACCGCGATCGCCGTGCACGAGCATCGTTCCAGCTCATGCAGCATGGCGAACAGGTTGGCCGCCGCCTCGATCAGATCGCCGCGAGGGCTGAGGTTGCGCACCGTTGTGGCGGCGAGCGGTGTGGGCCCAAAGGCCAACAGGGCCTCGTCGGCACGAACCTTCTTCACCCCCAGGCGCAGCGGCCGGCGCGGGGCGTAATGGCCGAGCAGCATGCCGGGCGACCTTGGCGCCCCATTATCAGGGGCAGCAAGTGGCCCAACGACGGCTTCGATTGCTGCACGATCCAGCGCGCCGGCGCGCAGTAGCATCGGCACAGGGCCGGTCGCGTCGACCACGGTCGACTCGAGACCGAGGGTCGCCGGGCCGCCGTCGATCACGAACACGCCGACCAATTCGTCGGCCACGTGGTGCGCCAGGGTCGGGCTAAGCCGCCCCGAAGGGTTTGCGCTCGGCGCCGCGATGGGTACCCCGGCGGCGGCGATGAGCGCCCTGGCCACCGGATGGGCTGGTGCCCGTATGGCTACGGTGGCGTGTCCGGCCGAGGCCAGGCGTGAAACGGTGCAATCCGGGCGTCGCGGCAGCACGAGAGTCAACGGGCCGGGCCAGAAGGCGTGCGCCAGTGCCCTCGATCGTTCGTCCAGCATACCATGGGCGGCCGCCTGGTCCGCGTCGGCGACGTGGACGATCAACGGGTTGATTGTGGGCCGCGCCTTTGCGGCGAAGATCGCGGCGACCGCGTGGTCGTCGGTCGCGTTCCCGCCCAGGCCGTAGACGGTCTCCGTAGGAAACGCGACCAGACGTCCTGCGCCGATGAGCTCGCCGGCGTACGCGATCGACTCAGGCGTTGGCGCCGCGGGCGATGAAGGAGGGGTTGGCGAAGCCCGGCTTGCCATAGGTCAATTCCGCGCCCGACTCGTCGCGAACGCTGCCGCCGGCTGCGCGCAGCACCGCGTGACCGGCGGCCGTGTCCCATTCCATGGTGCGGCCGAAGCGGGGATAGATGTCGGCCTCGCCCGATGCGACCAGCCCGAACTTGAGGGATGAGCCAGCGCCGCGCGACTGGGTGATGCCGTGGTCATCGAGGAAGGTTTGTGTGCGATCGTCCAGGTGCAATCGACTGACCGCGGCGACGGCGCCGACGGCCGGCATCGGCCGCGCCCGCAGTCGGCTGGCCGGCTCGCCCGAACGCGCCATGAACGCGCCACGATCGTCGGCGAAGTAGCACACGCCCAGCGCCGGCGCCAAGACCACGCCCATGCCGGGTACGCCATGGTCGACCAACGCGATGTTGACCGTGAACTCGCCATTCTGACTAAGGAACTCCTTGGTACCGTCGAGTGGATCGACCAGCCAGAAGCGGCTGCCGACCTGGGTCGGAACGCCGTCACGTGCCACCGTTTCCTCGGCGATGACGGGGATATGGGGTGTCAGGGCCGCCAAACCAGCGACGATGACCCGTTCGGCGGCTTCGTCGGCCACCGTGACCGGGCTGGAATCGCCCTTCAGACGCGCCTCGGCCTTGCCGTAATGCTGGAGGATAACGGCGCCGGCGCGCTCCGCCAGGGTACGCAGGTCGTCGATCCGGACCGCGGGCGCGTCAACCATCATCGCACCGATCATTAGAGATTTGTCAATTAAAGTGCAACACTCCTAGAGTGTAGCGAGGTCTCGACCCGTGATCTACACGCGGATCCTTTCCATTCTCCTTGCGGCGGTCCTGTGGGCCGTGGCGCCGGCGCGCTCGGCCAAGGTGAAGCGTCAATGTGTGAGAGCTGATCCCGAAAGAAGTCGGGTCGGGAGAGTCGGTTGTGACTCTATGGGCGGCAACCTTGCCGAGGAGGTTGCCCGATGTGGAAGCCCGAGCACCGTGTCGCCGCGGATCGCCGTGGCCTGCGCTATCCGAGCGACATGATGGATGGGGAATGGACGCTGGTGGTGAGGTGGAGCGCATCCATCACGCGCTCTACGTGGCGGTCCGCGAGAAGGAAGGTCGCGAGGCGAGCCTGTCGGCCGCCGTCATCGATAGCCAGAGCGCCAGGGCGGCGCAAAAAGGGGGCCTCGATCGATGCGCAGGGCTACGACGCGGGCAAGAAGGTCACGGGTCGCAAGCGCCACATCCTCGTCGATACCCTCGGCCTCCTTTTGAATGTCGTGGTCCATCCGGCCTCGGTCCAGGATCGCGATGGTGCCTTCGATCTGTTGCGGCGGACCTGCCGTCTGTTCCCCTTCGTCGAGCGCATCGTCGCCGACGCCGCGTACCAGGGACCGAAGATGGCGGCCGCCATCGCCAAGACCGGCGCCTGGAAGCTGGAGATCGTCAAGCGCACCGAGCCGCATCGCTTCGTCGTCCTGCCCAAGCGACGGGTCGTCGAACGCAGCTTCGCCTGGATCGGCCGCAACCGCCGTCTCACGCGCGACTTCGAGCGCTACGCCCGAACCGTCGCCGCCTTCGTCCGACTCGCCATGATCCGCGTCATGCTCCGACGCTTGACCCGGCCAGCCCCCTGGTCCTGACCGTAACTTCCAGGATCGGCTCAAACGGCCATCGAAGCGCAGCTTTCTAACTGATTGCGGGGGGGGAACTTCCCTAATCTTGCGACTGTCTTTTGGGTGAATTGACAGGCCGTCGCAAAAGGTGTTTTTGTTGCGCCGATTCCGGCGGGCGTCGCTACGCTCCAGGCCGGGACCGTAACAACAAAAGAACTGCAACGAACGGGGAGATTCCAAGTGAAAAAAAAAGCTGCTCCTGGCCTCAGTGGCCTTGGCGGCGTCTATGGTTTTTGCCAATGGTGCAATGGCCAAGACGTTCGTCTATTGTACGGAAGGTAGCCCGGAAACATTCAATCCGGCCCTGACCACCGCGGGCACCACGCTGAACGCGACTGCGATTCCGGTCTACAACACTTTGATCCAGATCGAATGGGGCGGCACGGCGGCCGTTCCGGGCCTGGCGGAATCCTGGTCCTTCTCGGACGATGGTTTGACCATGACCCTCAATCTGCGCAAGGGCGTCAGCTGGCACACGACTGCCTACTTCACGCCGAGCCGCGAGTTCAATGCAGATGACGTGGTCTTCACCTTTGAGCGTATGCTCAAGGCCGATCATCCCTACCATCCGATCAGCGGCGCGACCTATGACTACTTCAACGACGTGGGTATGCCGGGCCTCCTGGCCTCGATCGAAAAGGTCGATGACTATACGGTGAACTTTCACCTGACGACGAGAAATTCGACAGTGGTGTCGATGCTGACGCTGAGTTCTTTCTCGATCACCTCAGCTGAGTACGCCGAACAGATGATGGCTGCCGGCACCCCGGAGAAGCTCGATCTGCAACCGGTTGGCACCGGACCTTTTGCCTGGGTCAGCTACGAAACCGACACGCAGATTAACTACGTCGCCAATCCCAACTATTGGGAAGGCGCGCCGAAGATCGACGAGTTGGTCTTCTCGATCACGCCTGACAACTCCGTGCGTTTCGCAAAGATGCAGGCTGGCGAATGCAACTTCATGGCCTACCCGAACCCGGCCGACCTTGAAGCGATGAAGGCCGATTCCAACCTGCAGGTAGTCCAGCAGGAAGGCTTCAACATCGGCTATCTCGCCTTCAACACCGAAAAGGCCCCTTTCAACGACAAGCGTGTCCGTCAGGCGATTTCGCACGCCATCGACAAGGCCGCGATCATGGAAGCGGTCTATCAAGGTGCGGGCACGCCTGCGATCAACTTCATTCCGCCGGGCCTGTGGTCTTACAACACGAGCGTTGAAGACGTCACCTACGACCCTGAATTGGCCCGCAAGATGCTTGCCGAAGCTGGTGTCGCAGACGGCTTCAAAGCTACGCTTTGGTACCTGCCAGTGCAACGCCCCTACAACCCCAATGGTAAGTTGATGGGCGAGTTGATGCAGGCTGACCTGGCCAAGGTGGGCATCGCCGTTGAATTGGTGACCTATGAATGGGCCGAGTATCGCAAGCGCGTCCGCGCTGGCGAACATGATTTGGTCATGCTGGGTTGGACTGGCGATTACGGCGACCCGGACAACTTTTTCGGCGCCCTCCTCAGTTGCGCCGCAGCTCCGGAATCCTCGTCGCGCTGGTGCTACGAGCAGTTTGATAGCTTGATTACCCAATCCGCCCAGATCACCGATCTGGCCGAGCGGACCAAGCTCTACGAAGAGGCTCAGGTCATCTTCAAGGAAGAAGCGCCTGTCTACACCGTCGCCCATTCGTTGGTGTCGGAAATCATGTCCGCCAGCGTGAGCGGCTACAAGATGAGCGTCTTTGGCGCTCACGACTTCAAGTTCGTCGATATCGCTGAGTGAACTTGAGGTAACGATGACTTTGCGGGCTGGGCTATCTTTACGGTCGCCCAGCCTCTTTCTTTTGGAGTATATCAACTATTCTTAAGTTTTTTTTGGTCAAGTTCGGCCTTTTGCTTCCATGTTTTATTGGCGTAACCTTGCTGACTTTTTCTATGGTGCGACTTTTGCCAGGCGACCCGATTGAGTCCATGCTCGGCGAACGGCGCATTGACCCTGCTTACCACGCGGCGATGTTGGAACGTCTAGGCCTCAATCGGCCGCTCTGGGAGCAATACGGTCTTTACCTTGGGCAGATCGCAAGGGCCGATTTCGGGAAATCTATTGTCACCAACGTACCAGTCATTGAAGAGTTTTTCGCCCGCTTTCCCGCGACCATCGAACTGTCTTTGAGTGCGATGTTGTTTGCTGTGGTCTTGGGCATACCGATCGGCATATTTGCCGCTCTACGACGGGGCCGGATTGGCGATCATATGACGATTGGTGCTGCCATGATCGGCCAGTCGATGCCAATTTTCTGGTGGGGCCAGCTCTTGATCATGCTGGTTTCCATCAATCTGGGGTGGACCCCGGTTTCAGGTCGTATCTCGGCCGCTTTTTCCGTTCCCTCCGAAACCGGTTTCTTGCTGATCGACACGCTGCTTTCGGGCAAGAAGGGCGCCTTTGGTTCGGCGCTATCGCACCTTATCTTGCCGACCATTGTGCTGGGCACCATTCCTTTGGCGATCATAGCGCGTATGACGCGCTCGGCTGTGATTGAGGTTTTGAGCGAAGACTACATTCGCACGGCCAAGGCCAAGGGCCTTCGCCCTTTGCGCATTGTCGGCGTTCATGCTTTGCGAAATGCCTTGATACCAGTGGTCACCATTGTCGGCTTGCAGACTGGAACCTTGCTGGCTGGCGCGGTTTTGACTGAAACGATTTTCTCCTGGCCGGGCATTGGCAAGTGGATTGTCGGCTCGCTCGACAAGCGCGACTACCCGGTCATTCAAGGCGGCGTTCTGGTGATCGCCACCGTCGTGATGTGCGTCAATCTGCTGGTTGATCTGATTTACGGTTGGATCAATCCGCGCATTAGACGCGCACGTTAGGATCGGCCCCATGACAACGACAACTTCGATCGACAAAGACCAGGAAACCAAGAACGAGCCTCTGGCCATGGCGCCGCTGCCCCCGTGGCGTGAGTTCTGGCGCTATTTTCGCCAAAACAAGGGCGCACTGATTGGCCTCATCTACATTGTGGCTTTGGTGTTTGTGGCGATCTTTGCCGATTTCGTCGCGCTCTTTTCGCCCGACGAGCAGTTCCGCGATGCTCTGCTAAAGCCTCCCTCATGGCTTGAAGGCTCTGACCCGCGCTTTTTGCTGGGAACCGATCCAGCTGGGCGTGACATCCTTTCGCGTCTGATCCATGGGGCGCGGGTCTCTTTGTTGATTGGCACCATCGTGGTGACGCTGTCGCTCACCGTTGGTGTGATCTTGGGCCTGCTGGCCGGCTCAATGCGCGGCACAGTCGATTTCCTAATTATGCGCCTTATGGACGTGATATTGTCTGTGCCCAGCCTGCTTTTAGCTTTGGTGATTGTTGCGATCCTTGATAAGAGCCTGGTCAACGCGATGATCGCCATCGCCATTACATACATTCCTAACTACGCGCGCTTGGCACGCTCATCAGTTCTGGCGGAATTGAGCAAGGACTATGTAACCGCCAGCCGTGTTTCAGGGGCCGGTTATCTGCGGTTGATGTTCAAGACGGTGCTGCCGAATTGCATGGGTCCCCTGATCGTGCTGGCGTCGCTGATCTTCTCTGGGGCCATTCTCGATGCGGCGGCCCTAGGCTTCTTGGGGTTGGGCGCGCAGGCGCCCACCGCCGAATGGGGCACCATGTTGGCCGATACCTTGCAGTACATCCGCCGCGCTCCCTGGGTGGTGACGACGCCGGGCGTGATGATCCTGATCACCGTTTTGGCCTTCAATCTGATGGGCGATGGGCTGCGCGATGCCCTCGACCCCAAGTTGAAGCGGAGCTGACCTCATGGCGCTTCTTGAAATCCGCAATCTCTCTGTCGAATTCGCCACAGCGCACGGCCCCTTCCGTGCCGTTGACGGCATCGATCTGGATGTCGGCGCCAATGACGTGGTTGGCATCGTGGGCGAATCGGGCTCTGGCAAGTCGGTCACCATGCTGGCGCTGATGGGCCTCTTGCCCTGGACCGCCAAAGTCACCGCCGACCATATGACTTTCGATGGTAAGAACTTGCTGACTTTAAAGCCAAGAGAACGCCGCCGGCTGGTGGGCAAGGACTTGGCGATGATCTTTCAAGAGCCGATGACCAGCCTTAATCCTTGCTTCACCGTCGGTTTCCAGATCATGGAATCGATCAAGACGCACTTGGGCGGCTCCAAGCGCGAACTGCGCCGCCGAGCTGCCGAGTTCTTCGATCTGGTCGGCATTCCCGATCCCGAGCGTCGTCTTGGCTCCTTTCCGCACCAAATGTCGGGCGGCATGAACCAGCGTGTGATGATCGCCATGTCGCTCGCCTGCAGCCCACGGCTTTTGATCGCCGACGAACCGACCACCGCGCTGGATGTGACCATCCAGGCGCAGATCCTGGATTTGCTTGTTTCTTTGCAGAAGAAAAACGGCATGGCGCTGATCCTCATCACCCATTCCATGGGCGTGGTGGCCGAGGCGACCAAGCGCGTGGTGGTGATGTACGCCGGTCAGCAGGTCGAAGTTCGCGACGTCGAGCCGCTACTTGCCGAACCGCGCCATCCCTACGGCGCCGCGCTTCTCAGTGCCTTGCCGGAGCGCAGCGCCGGTGCCAAGCGTCTGCCAACCATTCAAGGTGTGGTGCCTGGCGTGCTGGATCGCCCCAAAGGCTGTCTCTTCTCGCCGCGCTGCGCTTTTGCCGATGCGCGCTGCAAGGCCGAGCGCCCGCCGCTGGCGGACGATGATGGCGAGGGTCGCCTGCGTTGTTTCTATCCGCTGGCCGCCGATGGCAAGCCGGCCAAGATGAAGGAAAGCGCATAAGATGAGCGGCGTCGTCCTCGAAGCAACCGACCTTGCGCGCTTCTATCAGCTAAAGCGCGGCTTCATGCGAAAGCCGGCGACGGTGCGCGCCTTGGCCGGTGCCTCTTTCACCCTAAAGGCGGGCAAGACCCTGGCGGTGGTGGGCGAATCGGGTTGTGGCAAATCCACGCTCGCCCGCGCGGTAACGCTGATTGAAGAACCGACGTCGGGCAAGCTGATCATCGACGGCAAGGACACCAGCAGCGCGGCCAATCGCAAAGAACTGCGCGAAAAGGTGCAGATCGTTTTTCAGGATCCCTATGGCTCGCTCAATCCGCGCAAAAAAGTGCGCGACATCATCGGCGAGCCTTTGGCGATCAACCGGGATCATTCGGCTTCCGAGCGCGAAGGTCTGGTCAAGGAGATGATGGTCAAGGTCGGCCTTCGCCCCGAACACGTCACGCGCTACCCGCATATGTTTTCCGGCGGTCAGCGCCAACGCATCGCCATTGCCCGTGCTTTGATGCTGCGTCCGCAAGTGCTGGTGGCCGACGAGCCGGTCTCCGCACTCGATCTTTCGGTGCAGGCCCAGGTGCTGAACCTGCTGATGGACCTGCAGGCCGAATTCGATTTGGCCTACCTTTTTATCTCGCACGACCTGTCGGTGGTGCAGCACATCGCCGACGAACTGATGGTGATGTATCTGGGCAGGCCGGTGGAGCAAGGAGCCAAGGGCCGCATCTTCCAGACGCCGCGCCACCCTTACACGCGCGCGCTGCTCTCTGCCACGCCCGTCGCCGATCCGGCTAAGCGCCGCCAGCGCATTCCCTTGACCGGCGAGCTGCCGTCGCCCTTGAACCCGCCATCGGGCTGCGCCTTTCACCGTCGCTGTCCTTTTGCTATCGAACAGTGCCGGCAAGACCGGCCGGAACTGCGCTCGGTCGACAGCCGCTTGGTAGCCTGCCACCGCGCGGAAGAAGATTTGCCGGCGCCGAGTGCGGCGGCTGCGGCCTAAAGCGCGGCGGTGCTCGACACGCTGGGCTGGATCCTGGCTGGCGCCAAGCAGACGGATCACGCGCTTGACGTTCTCGGCAAGGCGGCGTCCGTGGCGCCCGATCAGGTCGGCGCGGTCGATGCCGCGCGCGATGCGCCGCCAGCCTGCTGCCGCGAGGCCGCCCGGCGCGTAGCGCAGCAACGGCCGGGGCAGGCCGAACCACCGCGGTACGTCGGCCGGCGGCTCCGGGGCACGGGCGCCAGGGCGCGGGGCCCGCGCGACCGGTGCCTCGACCACGGCGATCGCGCCCACGATGGCCTCGGCGTCGCGCACCGCCGCCCGGCAGAGCGGGCAGATCGTCAGGTGGCTCGCGACCACCAGGTCCATGGCTTCGGGCGCCGTGCCGATGGCGTGCGCCCACAGCCACTCCTCGCCGGGGTGATGGTGCGGTTCGGTCTGGGGTGGCGTCACGGCGGGCCTGAAGTTGCGCGGGCTAACCATAGCAGCCTATACGAGCCGTGGAGCAGCGCGGATCACCGTCGCGCGGAACCCGGCCGTCAAGGCCGGACGTTCCTGACCGGGTAGGTTGCGCCATGAACCGGCCACGCAAGCCGCCGACGCCCGCGCCGAAACCGGCCAAGCCAGAGCCGGAACCCCGGCGACGTCAGGAATCGGGCGAAGGGACGGACGATGCGGGCGACGACCCGGCCGCCAGCAAGTGGGGCATGGTGGCGCGCCAAAGGACGGGCCAGGACCATGGGTCCTAGGGTCCGGGACGGAGCGGCGTCGTGAGATCGCTGGTCATCGGCAGCGCCATGGTCGACACCATCGCGATCGTCGAGAGTGATCGGGTCGAGCGCGTGACCATGAGCAACGCCGAGACCTCGTTCCTGTTGCTCGAGGAGGGGCGCAAGACCGAGGCGTCCGAGATCTCGACCCATTGCGGCGGCGGCGCGCTCAACGTGGCGGTGACGCAGGCGCGCCTCGGCCTCGACGTTTCGGCGCTGGTCCGGCTCGGGCGCGACGGGCGGGGCGCGGCGGTGCTCGCGCGCATGGCGGACGAGCGGATCGATCCGCGCTGGGTCGTGCGCGACGCGACCGTGCCCACGGGCGCCGCGGTCCATATCGCGTCCCACGAGCGCAACGCCGCGATCTTCACGTTCCGCGGCGCGAACACCCTGCTGCGCCCCGAGGAACTGCCCGACGCCGCGTTCGCGGTCGACCTGGTGGTCGTTGCGCCGCTCAGCAACCAGTCGGCCGACTGCTTCCCGACCATCGTCGCCAAGGCCAAGACCAGTGGCGCGCGCGTCGTGGCGAACCCTGGCGTGCGCCAGCTTTCGGCGCGGCGGGGGGCGTTCCACGATTGCCTCGCGCGGATCGACGTGCTCAGCGTCAACCGTTCCGAGGCCGACGCCATGGTCCCGGGCCTGGTCGCGCGCTTCGGCGAAGGCGGGCCGACCCTGCCGCTGGCACCCGACGAACCGCCGCCGGCCCTGGCCGCGCGCGGCCTGCGCAGCGGCGGCTTCGAGATGAGCCTGCCGTCGTTCTACGGTGCGCTGCTCAGCCTGGGCGTCGGCGCGGTGATGGTCACCGACGGCGCCGGCGGCGCGTTCGCCGGGGCGGACGGGCGCCTGGTCCACTGCCCGGCGCTGGCGACCGAAATCGCCGGCACGGCCGGGGCGGGCGATGCGTTCATCGCCACCTTCGCCGCCTACCACGCGCAGGGGCGCGGCGTCGAGGCGGCGATCCGCGCCGCCACCATCAACGCGGCCTCGGTCATGGGCCACGTGGACACGCAGACGGGCCTGCTGACGGCGGCGGCGCTGGAGGCACGCCTGCCGGATGCGGCCAAGACGCTGCCGCTGCGCGCCTGGCCCATCGGCGCGGGAGGAACGCCATGAAGATGACGCGGCGCGTACGAGCGATCCTGGACTGGTACGAAGGCGACACGCCGGGGACGAAGGCGAACCTCGCGCGCCTCCTGATGCACGGGCGGCTCGCCGGCACCGGGCGTCTGGTCGTGCTGCCAGTCGACCAGGGCGTGGAGCACGGGCCGGCACGCGCCTTCGCCGCCAACCCCGACGCCTACGACCCGCACTGGCACTTCCGCCTAGCCGTCGACGCGGGCGTCTCGGCCTACGCCTCGGTGCTCGGCATGCTTGAGCAGGGCGCCGACACGTTCGCCGGCCAGGTTCCCTTGATCCTCAAGGTCAACAGCGCCAACAGCCTGCAGCAGGCCAAGGCGGTCGCCGACCAGGCGGTGCACGGCTCGGTCGACGACGCGCTGCGGCTGGGCTGCTCGGCCATCGGTTTCACGATCTACCCCGGCTCCGACGCGCAGTTCGCCATGATGGAGGAGCTGCGCGCCCTGACCGCCGAGGCGAAGGCGCGCGGTCTCGCCGTGGTGGTCTGGTCGTACCCGCGCGGTGGTGGCCTGAGCAAGGCGGGCGAGACGGCGATCGACGTGGTGACCTACGGCGCGTACCTGGCGGCGGCGCTGGGCGCGCACATCGTCAAGGTCAAGCCGCCGACCGAGCATGTCGAGCAGCTCGAGGCGCGCAAGGCCTACCAGGCCATCGATATCGCGACGCTGGCCGCGCGCGTGGCCCACGTCAAGCAGGCGACCTTCGCCGGCAAGCGCCTCGTCCTGTTCTCGGGCGGCGAGGCGAAGGACGAGACGACGCTGCTGGCCGAGATCCGCGCCATCGCCGCCGGCGGCGCCGACGGCTCGATCATGGGCCGCAACGTCTTCCAGCGCCCGCGCGGCCAAGCCCTCGGCATCCTCGACGCCGCGATGAAGATCTACGCCGGCAAGGCGTAGATCCGATCAGGCGAACGCGTCGGGGAAGCTGGCCTTCTTCTCGGCCATGTAGCCGAGCAGGGCCTCGTCCTTGGCCGGGTCGATGGGCGGCGCCTCGTAATCCGCCAGCATCTGCTTCCAGATCTTGTTGGCGCGCTGGGCCGCGTCCTGCGCGCCCTCGGCCTCCCACTGCTCGAACGAATTGTTGTCGGCGATGGTCGAGCGGTAGAACGCGGTCAGGAAGTTGCGCTGGGTGTGCTCGCAGCCCAGGTAGTGCTTGCCCGGCCCGACCTCGCGAATCGCGTCCATGGCCTGGCCGTTCGCGGTCAGGTCGACGCCCTCGGCCAGCCGCTGCATCATGGCGCACTGGTCGATGTCCATGACAAACTTCTCGTAGCCCGAGGCGAGGCCGCCTTCGAGCCAGCCGGCCGCGTGGAGCACGAAGTTGACGCCGCCCAGCAGCGTCGGCAGCAGGGTCTGCGCGCTTTCGTACGCGGCCTGGGCGTCGGCGATCTTGGACCCGCACAGCGAGCCGCCCGAGCGGAACGGCACTCCCAGCCGGCGCGCGAGCTGCGCGGCGGCCAGCAGCACCAGCGTCGGTTCGGGCGTGCCGAAGGTCGGCGCGCCCGACTGCATCGAGATCGACGAGGCGAACGTGCCGAAAACCACCGGCGCGCCGGGCCGGCAGAGCTGGGCGAACGCCATGCCCGACATCGCCTCGGCCAGGAGCTGGGCGAGCGTGCCGGCGACCGTCACCGGGCTCATGGCGCCCGACAGGATGAACGGCGAGATCACCGCGCCCTGGTTCGCCTCGGCGTAGGTGCGGAGCGCGCCCAGCATGGTGGCGTCCCACATCATGGGCGAGTTGGCGTTGATCAGGTTGATCACCACGCAGTGGCGGTCGACGAAGTCCGCGCCGAACAGCAGGCGGCACATCGCCACGGTGTCGGCCGCGCGCAACGGGTGGGTGACCGAGCCCATGAACGGCTTGTCGCTGTAGCGCATGTGCGCGTAGACCATGTCGTAGTGCCGCTTGTTGACCGGCAGGTCGACAGGCTCGCACACGGTGCCGCCCGAATGGTGCATCGAGGGCGCCAGGTACGCCATGCGTACGAAGTTGCGGAAATCCTCGATGGTGGCGTAGCGCCGGCCGTCGTCCAGGTTGCGGATAAAGGGCGGGCCGTACACGGGCGCGAACACCGTCTGGTCGCCGCCGATGGTGACGTTGCGTTCGGGGTTGCGCGCGTGCTGCACGAAGGTGCGCGGCGCCTTGGCGATCAGGCTGCGGCACAGGCCCCTGGGGAAGTGCACGCGGCTGTCGCGCACGTCGGCGCCGGCCGCCTTCCACTTGACCAGGGCGTCCTCGTCGCCGCGGAACTCGATGCCGATCTCCTCCAGGATCGTCTCGGCGTTCGCCTCAATGATCGACAGGCCCTCGTCGTTCAGCACCTCGGTGACAGGGAAACGCCGCACGATGGCGGGAAAGAAGGTCAGCGGCCGTGCCTCGCGCCGGGCGCGCCGGGCGCCGCTGCCGCCACGGTCGCGCTTGCGTCCGCCCTCGGTCTGGTCTGCTGCTGCTTGGTCTGTCATTACGTCCTCGACATCATGCCGTTTGACCGGAGGGCACGGAACCGTGCCGGCGTCATGGTTTCAATCTAGCTCACTCTCGTTCAGCCAGGCGATATTGAGCAAGTGCCGGAGGATCCCAATCTCCAGCGGCTGATTACCATGGACGGGAACCGAGATCCGCTCGACCCTGCCAAGCATTCCGTAGATCGGATGGTTGCCCTTAGTACGCAGCAGCCGCCATCCCCGACGTTCGAGCATCGCAGCAAGCTGCTTGCTCGAGACTTGTCTCATACGACGATCTCAAGAACCCGGGCGTTGTCTTGTTTGGACGATGGCGCGGTAACGTCCACCGAGAGACACCCCTCGACGGCTTCGTAGAGGTTTGCCAGCAGTTCCTCGAACGTCTCCCCCTGGGTCGCGCAGCCCGGTATCGCCGGCACCTCGGCCCAGTATCCGCCTTCTTCGGCTTCGTGCACGACGACCTTGATCTTCATCGGCGCGGGTACCTTCCGTTCTCTCGCCGACACCCTAGCCAAGGGCGCCCCCCCCAGCGCGAGAGCGATTCGCAACCGCCGGCGGCCGCCTTGCGCACGGGGTCCGCCCTGGGCCATGAATCCCGGTATACGGTTCGCGAGGGACCCGTGGCCGACACCATCTTCGCCGCAGGCTTCAAGGAGACGCCCTACTGGTGGGAGGCGGCGCCACGGCCGGCCCTGCCAGAGGCGCCGCTGCCCGAGCGCACCGACGTGGCCGTCGTCGGTTCTGGCTTCACCGGCCTCTCGGCTGCGCTGGACTTGGCGCGTGCCGGCCGTTCGGTGACCGTACTCGACGCGGGCGATGCCGGGTTCGGCGCCTCGTCGCGCAACGGCGGCATGGTCGGCGGCAGCCTCAAGTGGGGCTACAGCGACCTGATCGGCATGGTCGGCGAGCCCAAGGCCGCCGCGCTGACGCGCGAGGCCATGGCCTCGCTCGAGTACACCAAGGACCTGATCGAGCGCGAACAGATCGCGTGCCACCTGCAGAAGGTCGGCATGTTCGTGGGCGCCCACCGGCCCAGCCATTACGAATCCATGGCGCGCGAGCTGGAGACGACGCGTAAGGCGATCGGCCTCGAGGCCGAAATGGTGCCGGCCTCGGCGACGCGCACCGAGGTCGACACCGCCGCCTACCACGGCGGCAAGGTGCTGTTCCGCCAGGCCGGCGTGCACCCGGCGCTCTATCACCAGGGGCTGCTGGAACGGGCGCGCAACGCCGGCGTGCAGGTCGCGTCCAAGGCCGCGGTCGAGGACATCGCGCCGTGCCTGAACGGGGTGTGCGTGACCACGCCGCGCGGCCGCATCAAGGCGCGCGACGTCATCGTCGCGACCAATGGCTACACCCGGCCGGTGACCCAGGACCTGCGCCGCCGCCTAATCCCGATCGGCAGCTACATGATCGCCACCGAACCGCTGCCGCCCGAGGTCATGCGCCGTCTGTTCCCCAACAACCGCATGATCGCGGACACCAAGAAGATTCTCTACTACTACCGCCCGTCGCCGGACCGCACGCGCGTGCTGTTCGGCGGCCGCGCCGCAGTGTGGGAGACCGACACCAAGGTCTCGGGCCGCACGCTCTATCGCTTCATGACCGGCGTCTTCCCCGAGCTCGACGGGGTCAAGATCACCCATTCCTGGACCGGCAACGTCGCGTTCACTTTCGACCGGCTGCCCCACGTGGGCACGCGTTACGGCATCCATTACGCCATGGGCTACTGCGGTTCGGGCGTCGCCATGGCGACCTGGCTCGGACACAAGGCGGCGCAGCGCGTGCTCGGCACCAAGGAGGCGGCCAGCGCCTTCGCCGACATCCCGTTCCCGACGCGCTCGTGGTACCAGGGCAACCCCTGGTTCCTGCCGCTGATCGCCATGTGGTACCGGATGCAGGATCGCCTGGCCGCCTGAGGACCGCTCCATGGCCGGCTACGAGGCTCTTCTGCGCCCCTTCCGCCTGAAGGGCATGACGCTGCGCAACCGCGTCATGTCGACCTCGCACGCGCCGCGCTTCACCGCGCACGCCGGCATGCCCGGCGAGCGCTACCAGCTCTACCACGAGGAGAAGGCGCGGGGCGGCATCGCGCTCACCTGCTTCGGCGGCTCCTCGTCGGTCGCCGAGGACAGCCCGCTGCCCTTCGGCCAGATCGACTGCTCGGACGACCGCATCATCCCGTTCTTCCAGTCCTTCGCGAAGCGCGTGCACGGCCACGGCAGCCGGCTGATCTGTCAGATCACCCACATCGGCCGGCGCGCCAACACCGACCAGCACCACTGGCTGCCGCTGATCTCGCCCAGCCGCGTGCGCGAGACGCTGCACCGCGGCTTTCCCAAGGAGGCCGAGGACTGGGACATCCGCCGCACGATCCAACGCTACGCCGCCGCGGCCCAACGCTGCAAGGACGGCGGGCTCGACGGCGTCGAGGTCATCGCCGCGGCCCAGCACCTGATGGATTCGTTCCTGTCGCCCATGGTCAACCAGCGCACCGACCGCTACGGCGGCAGCCTGGAAAACCGCATGCGCTTCGGGCTCGAGGTGTTCGAGGCCATGCGCAAGGCGGTCGGCGACGGCTACGTCATCGGCATGCGTCTGTCCGGCGACGAGATGGTCGACGGCGGCTCGACCGCCGAGGACTGCCTGACCATCGCCCAGACCTACGCGAAATCCGGCCTGATCGACTATCTCAACGTCTATCAGGGTCAGGCGGCCAATTTCGCCGGCTTGGCCGTGCTGATGCCGAACATGTCGTTCCCCTCGGCGCCGTTCCTCTACCTGGCCCGCGCGGTCAAGGCGCGCGTCGGCATCCCGGTGTTCCACGCCTCGGCGATCCGCGACCTGGCGACCGCAGCGCGCGCCATCGAGGGCGGCCATGTGGACATGGTCGCGATGACGCGGGCGCACATCGCCGACCCGCACATCGTGCGCAAGCTCATGGAGGGACACCCCGACGACATCCGCCAGTGCGTCGGCGCCGGCTACTGCGTCGACGGCATCCAGGAAGGCGGCACCGCGTGCATCCAGAACGCGGCCACGGGGCGCGAAGCGACCATGCCGCACATCATCCCGCGCGCGGCGAACCGCCGGACGGTGGTGGTGGCTGGCGGTGGTCCGGCCGGGCTGGAGGCCGCGCGCGTGGCGGCGGCTCGCGGCCATCGCGTCGTGCTGTTCGAGGCGACGCCACGGCTGGGCGGTCAGATCAACCTGGCGGCCAAGGCGACCTGGCGCCAGAACCTGAGCGGCATCCCGCGCTGGCTGGAAGGCCAGGTGCGCCGCCACGGCGCGTCGGTCAAGCTGAACACGCCGGCGACCGTCGAGGCCATCGAGGCCGAGGAACCCGACGTGGTGATCGTCGCCACCGGTGGCGTGCCCTGGCGCGGTCTGGCCGAGGGCGCCGATATGGTCGCCACCACGTGGGACGTCCTGGAGGAACGGGTTGCCGTGGCCGGCGCGGCGCTGATCTACGACGAGCTCGGCGGCCATCACGCGCCGAGCACGGCGGAATTCATGGCGGCGCGCGGTGCGGCGGTCGAGTTCGCCACGCCCGATCGCGCTCCGGCGCTCGAAATGGGCGGCACCAACTTCCCGATTCACTTCCGCGAGCTGGCCAAGCAGGGGGTGGTGTTCACCCCCGACGCGCGGCTGGTCGCGGTGCGGCGCGACGGTGCGCGCCTCGCGGCGCGCCTGGTCAACGAGTACACGCGCGAGGCCGAGGAGCGCATCGTCGATCAGGTCGTGGTCGAGTACGGCACGCTGCCGGTGGACGCGCTCTACTTCGCGCTCAAGGACCGCTCGATCAACCGGGGCGAAGCGGACCTGCCGGCGCTGCTCGCCGGCCGGCCGCAGAAGCTGAAGCGCAACCCGGACGGTCGCTACCAGCTGTTCCGCGTTGGCGACGCGGTGGCCGGGCGCAACATCCACGCGGCGATCTACGATTCGCTGCGGCTGTGCAAGGACCTGTGATGGCGTCGAAGGGGGAACCGACCGTCACCCTCTCCCCTCCCTCTCCCGCAAGGGGAGAGGGCAAACCATGCGCCACAGCACGATGACTGGCCACGACGCCCTGCTGAAGCCGTTCACCATCAAGGGTCTCACGATCCGCAACCGGGTCATGAGCACCAGCCACGCGCCCGGCTACGCCGACCACGGCGTGCCCGGCGAACGCTACCAGCTCTACCACGAGGAGAAAGCCAAGGGCGGCATCGGGCTGACCATGTTCGGCGGTTCGTCCTCGATCTCGCCCGACAGCCCGGCGACCGCGTTCGGCCAGGTCTCGGTGGCGGACGACGCGGTCGTGCCGCACCTCAAGGCGTTCGCCGACCGCGTGCACCGCCACGGCGCGGCGATCATGTGCCAGATCAGCCACATGGGCCGGCGCAACCGGTGGGACGCCGCCGACTGGCTGCCGCTGGTGGCGCCGTCGGTGACGCGCGAACCGCAGCACCGCGCGCTGCCCAAGGCGATCGAGGACTTCGACATCACCCGCATCGTCGGCGACTACGCGCGTGCCGCGCGCCGCTGCCGCGACAGCGGGCTCGACGGCGTCGAGGTCATGGTGGCGGGGCCGCACCTGATCAACCAGTTCCTGTCGCCGGCGCTGAACCAACGCAGCGACGAGTACGGCGGCAGCCTGGACAACCGCATGCGCTTCGGCATGGCAGTGCTGCACGCCGTGCGCCGCGAGGTGGGCGAAGACTACATCGTCGGCGTGCGCTTCACGGCCGACGAACTGATCGAGGGCGGGCTCACGCAGACCGACATGTTCGAGGTCGCGCGGCGCATCGCCGCCTCGGGCCTGGTCGACTTCATGAACGTGCAGCACGGCCAGGCGGCCGATCATTTGGGGCTCGCCCTGGTCATCCCGAACATGGCGTTCCCGCCGGCGCCGTTCCTCTATCTGGCCAGCGCGATTAAGGCGGCGGTGCCGCTGCCCGTGTTCCACGCCGGCCGGATCACCGACCTGGCCACCGCCGCGCGCGCCGTCGAGGACGGCCATGTCGACATGATCGCCATGACGCGGGCGCACATCGCCGATCCGCACATCGTGCGCAAGCTCATCGAGGGCCGGCCCGAGCAGATCCGCCAGTGCGTCGGCGCCAACTACTGCATCGACCGGCTCTACACGGGCGCGGGCGCGTTGTGCGTCCAGAACGTCGCCACCGGGCGCGAGGCGACGATCCCCCACGAGGTCGCCAAGGCCGATGCACGCCGCACCGTCGTGATCGCCGGCGCCGGGCCCGGCGGGCTGGAGGCGGCGCGCGTCGCCGCGTTGCGCGGCCACCGCGTCGTGCTGTTCGAACGCGAGGCCAAGGTGGGCGGCCAAATCAACATCGCCCAGCGTGCCGGCTGGCGCGAGGCGCTGGGCGGTATCGCGCGCTGGCTCGAGGCCGAGGTGCGCCGGCTCGGCGTCGATCTGTGGCTCGGTGCCGCCGCGACGTCGGCGCTGATCGAGGCGGAGCGACCGGATATCGTGGTCGTCGCCACCGGCGGCCGGCCGAACAAGGGCGCTTTCAAGGGTACCGAGAACGCCACCACGTCGTGGGACGTGCTGACCGGCAAGGTGCCGGTCGCCGAGAACGTGCTGGTGTTCGACGACGAGGGCCAGCCCCAGGGCGCGAGCGTCGCCGAGTTCGCCGCGACACGCGGCGCCGCGGTCGAGATTGCCACGCCGGACCGCATGGTCGCCGAGCAGCTCGGCGCGACCAACTTCGCGATCCATTTGCGCGAGCTGCACAAGCTGAAGGTGATCATGACGCCGAACGTGCGCCTGACCGAGGTGGGACGCGAAGGCAACCGTCTGGTCGCCGTGCTGCGCCACGAGTATTCGGGCCAGAAGGAAGAGCGCCTGGTCGACCAGGTCATCGCCGAGCACGGCACCGAGCCCGAGGACGAGCTCTACTTTGCGCTCAGGCCGCGCTCGACGAACCTGGGGGAGGTGGACTATCCGGCGCTCCTCGCGGGCCGGCCGCAGACCGTCGCCACCAACCCGGACGGCCGCTTCCGCCTGTTCCGCATCGGCGACGCCATCGCCAGCCGCACCATCCACAACGCGCTGCTCGACGCCATGCGCCATCTGAAGGACGCGTAGGGCTCCGCCTCGGAAGGACGCCGTGTTGTCATCCCCGGGCCGGCCGTAGGCCGGAACCGGGCATCCGGGGCGGGCGTAGATGCGAAGGGTCTGGATTCCCGGTTCGCCGCGACACGCGGCGCCTGGGAATGACGGATCGGTTGGTCGCCTACGACCTGGCTCCTATGACGCTGGGCACGCTCAGGGGCTGTGTGCCTCAATCCTCCACCACGACCGCGTCGCCGGGTCTGACCACGCCTTCGGTCAGCACGGCGGCGTAGACGCCGGCGTAGCCGTCGTGCGCGGCCTGGATGGTCTTGAGCACGCGGAAGTCGCGCTCGGCGGTGTCGGGGTCGAGCGTCACCAGGGCGCAGCGCGGGTCACGCTCCAGCACGCGCACGGTCGCCTTGGGTCCCAGCCGCAGGGTGCGCCCGACATAGGCGTCCTCGGCGAAGCCGTCGGTGCCGGGAAAATCGAGGGTGAGGTTGGCGCGGAAGCGGCGCGGATCCATGGGCGCGCCGATCTCGGCGCCGAGCCGCGCGGCGGTCTGCACGGAGAACAGGGACAGCGGCCGGCAATCGGTGATCGCCTTGTCCGAACGGATGAGCGTCAGGACGTGCTCGCGCCCGAGCGACGCGGTCAGGCTCGCGACGACCGCCGGGTCGTCGACGGCGTGCACCGCGCCGGTGGGCGTCTCCACCTCGACCACGCGGTCCTCGGGGCTGGCGGGGATCGGGTTGATGCCGGGCTCCAGCGCCTCGGCCTTGGCCAGGTTGGCCGGCAGGGCCGCGCGCTCGGCGTGGCGGAACCGCGCCTTGTGGCGCAGCATGGCGTGCTGCTCGCGCGCCGTCAGGAACGGGAAGCCGGGCACGCTCGCCGAACTGCGGAAGGCGTAGAGCCGGTCGCCGTAGACGCCGGCGTACGAAACGAACGCCCGGTCGAGCGTCTCGCCCGCCATGCTCTTGACCGGGTAGCGCCAGACGCTGGCGATCGTGCCGACGGCGGTCATGGCCTCAGACATCCCGCTGGCTTTCGGGACCCGCTCCCTCGACCTGCCACCACGTCACCCTCCCCGCGTCCCGACGCGCTAAACTCCGCCCAGACCCTACGGCCTGGCAGCGGATCGCGTCACCATGAAGTTCATGCGGCTTGTCGCGGTACTCCTTGCTCTCATGGGCGCGGCGTCGGCGCGCGCCGACGTGTGCGAGCTGATGGACAAGCCGACGGCCGAGGCGTTCGCCGCCGTGCTCGTCGAGGCCGGCTCGTTCGTCTATCTCGACTGGTTCAAGCCCGTGACGGTTGCCAGCGCCGAGGTGGTGGCGGACGGCGATCTCTACGTGGTCCTGGTCAACGGCGCGATCATGCCCAACGCCGTGTACACCTATGTGCCGAAGGACGAGGCGACCTTCGCCAACGCCGGGCTGCCCCTGGGGTGCGAGGGCGCCGATGTCACGGCCACGATCCCGCGGCAGCCCTTCGCCACGGACGCCGTGCCCGCACCGGCCCTGATCGCGCCCGAGGTGAACCGCGTGATCGGCATCGTCGAGACGCCGGCATTGCTCGACGCCTACCTCGCCATGGCCGAGCTCGAGCAGACGGTGACCTTGCGCGCGAAGGCGACGACCAACGCGTCGGTCGCGGCCTCGGCCGCCACGCTCGAGCAGCTCGAGATGGCCGAGGTCGACTACGACGTGATGGGCGCCATGGTCTAAGGCATCGAACACGACTGGTACCGCGTGAAGCGGGACGGCGCGCTGTTGTGGCTGCCGCCCGAGGTGGCGGGGCCGTTCCACCCGTTCCCGGACGTGCTCGTCGAAACGCTCAGCTATCTCGACACGGCGGTGGGACGGCGCGCTCTACGACGCGCCCAACGCCGATGCGACGCGGCGGCGCCTCGATCCCTCCTGGCGCGTCTTGGCGCCGTGGCCGTTGATGATGGCGCTGGCCTGGTCGATGTAGCCGCGCGCGGTGGCGATCAGGTCGGCGGCGGTGTGGTCGACCGCCTCGGCGGCGTGGGTCGCGGTGGCGTCGTTGAGCGCCACGATGCCGGCGAGCAGCATGTCGTCGAGGGTCGCCACAACCGCATCGAACGCCTCGCAGTAGACGGCCGGTGAGTGGTGGTAGGCGGCGATGGCGAGCGCCTTGTGCACGAAACCGCCATTGCGGAAATGGTCGGCGTAGCTCTTGGGCCGCCAGGCGGCGACATCGACCATGAACTCGGGCGCCCCCGGCAGGAGCTCGATGAGCATGACCACTTCGTTAAAATGATTGAGATAATCGGTCGCCAGCAGGGTCTCGCCGTTGATGTTGGTGTCGCGCGCCAGCAGCCGGTACGTCCGGGTGTAGAAGGCGCGCGGGCGCGGCGCGTCGGGCAGGGGATCCGGCATCGGCCCATACCAGCGACTTTGCCCTAAACCTGGGTTAACGCAGGGCGCGCTGGTGGGTGCGCGGGCCGTTTGCTACAACCCGGCCAAGAAGGTCGCGGGAGGTCCGGGTCATGATGACGCATGCGCGCGTAGTCGTCGTCGGCGGCGGGGTCGTCGGGGTCAGCATCCTCTACCACTTCGTCAAGAAGGGCTGGCGCGACGTGGTGCTGGTCGAGAAGGCCGACCTGACACACGGCTCAACCTGGCACGCCGCGGGCCTGCTGCCGTTGTTCAACATGAGCTATTGCGTCGGCCAGATGCATAAGTACTCGGTCGACCTCTACAAGTCGCTCGAGGCAGAAACCGGCCAGAACGTCAGCTTCCACGTCACCGGCAACCTGCGGCTGGCGACCAACCGCGAGCGCATGGACGAGTACAAGAAGTACTGCGGCACCGCGAACACCATCGGCGTGCCGTTCGAGATGATCGGGGTCGACGACGTCAAGAAGCTCTGGCCGCTGTGCAACACGGCGGGCCTGGTCGGCGCGCTCTACCACCCGCACGACGGCCACATCGCGCCGGCCGACCTGACCCAGGCGCTGGCCATCGGCGCGCGCAAGGGCGGCGCCGAGATCTACCGCCGCACCGAGGTGGTCGACATCAAGCCGAAGCCGTCGGGCGAGTGGGACGTGGTTACCGACAAGGGCACGATCACGGCGGGCCTCGTGGTCACCGCCACCGGTTCGTGGGCGCGCCAGCTCGCCGCCAAGGTCGGGCTGGACCTGCCGGTCATCCCCGTCGAGCACCAGTACCTGGTCACCGACGAGATCCCCGAGCTAGTCGAGCGCAGGAAGGCCGGCCTGCCCGAGATGGCGGTGCTTCGCGAATCGGACGCCAGCTACTACATGCGCGAGGAACGCCAGGGCCTGATCCTCGGGCCCTACGAGAAGGGCGCGCCCGCCTGGGCCGTCGACGGCGTGCCCGCCGGCTTCGGTCAGGAACTGCTGCCCGGCGACATCGAGCGTCTGGCACCGCACATCGACGCGGCGATCGACCGCGTGCCGGTGTTCGGCAAGGCCGGCATCAAGGACTGCATCAACGGGCCGATCCCCTACACCCCCGACGGCTCGCCCCTGATCGGGCCGGCCTGGGGGCTCAAGAACTACTGGCTGGCCGAGGGCTTCAGCTTTGGCATCACCGCGGCCGGCGGTGCTGGGCGGTTCCTGGTGGACTGGATCGTCGACGGCGATCCGGGCACCGACCCCTACGACGTCGACCCGCGCCGCTTCGGCGATTATGCCAACAAGGCGTACACCAAGGCCAAGAACGAGGAGGCCTACGAGCACATCTTCGTCGTCCACTACCCGCTCGAGGAGCGCCCCGGCGCGCGCCCGGCCAAGACCAGCCCGAGCTACGACCGCCAGAAGGCGCTGGGCGCCGTGTTCGGCCAGAAGTTCGGCTGGGAGCGCGCCAACTGGTTCGCGCCCTCGAAGGCCAAGGCGAAGGACAAGTACTCGTTCCGCCGCACCAACTTCTTCGAGCCCGTGCGCGAGGAATGCCGCGCCGTGCGCGAGCGGGTCGGCCTCCTGGACCTGACCGGGTTCTCCAAGTTCGAGGTCTCGGGTTCCGGCGCGACCGCGTACCTGGACGGCATGCTGGCCAACCGCCTGCCCCAGAAGATCGGGCGAATCGGCCTGGCGCACCTGCTGTCCGAGCGCGGCGGCGTGGTCAGCGAGTTCACCATCACCCGTCTGGCCGAGAACCGCTACTACGTGGTGTGCGCCGCGGCGGCCGAACGCCACGACTTCGACGAGCTATGGCGCCGCCTGCCGGCCGACGGCTTTGTGCGGCTCGACAACGTGACGGCGGCCATGGGCGTGCTGGTCATCGCCGGACCCAAGAGCCGCGACCTGCTCGCCAAGGTGACGCGCGCCGATGTCTCGGGCGCCGAGTTCCCGTGGCTGACCAGCCAGCACATCAACGTCGGCGTGGTGCCAGCGCGCGCCATGCGCGTCAACTTCGTGGGCGAGCTGGGCTGGGAACTGCATCACCCGATCACCGTGCAGAACGCGATCTGGGACGCGCTGATGGACGCCGGCGCCGAATTCGGCATCCAGCCGTTCGGCATCCGCGCCATGGATTCGCTGCGCATCGAGAAGAGCTACAAGTACTGGCGCGTCGACCTGACCACCGAGTATTCGGCTTGGCAGGCGGGGCTCGATCGCTTCGTCCATCTCAACAAAGGGCCGTTCCCGGGGCGCGAGGCGCTGGTCCGCGAGCAGCAGATGGGCGTGCCGCGTCGACTGGTCACGCTCGAATGCGACGTCAAGGGCATGGACCCGTTCGGCAACGAGCCGATCTGGGCCAAGCGCACCATGGTCGGCCGCGCCACGTCGGGCGCCTACGGCTACACCGTGGGCCGGAGCTTGGCGCTCGCCTACGTGAACACGGCGCACGCGGCACCCGGTACCGAGCTTGCCATCGAGATCCTGGGCAAGCGCTACCCGGCGCGCGTCATCGCCGACAGCCCGTGGGACCCGGAGAACGCGCGCCTCCGCGCGTGACCTCGGGCGGGCCGACCGCGTGAGCCTCTACCGCCAGCTCGTCGCCCGCCAGGACGCGGGCGATCCGATCCGCGTGGCCGTCATCGGCGCCGGCAAGTTCGGCACCATTTTCCTGGCCCAGGCGATCCGGCTGCCGGGCCTCCATGTCGCCGTGGTCGTCGACCTGGCGCCGGATCGCGCGCGCCGCCCTGGCTTTGGCCGATTGGCCGGCCGAGCACTTCGGCGCGTCGTCGCTCGATGCCGCCGTGCGCACCGGCGCCACCTGGATCACCGACGATCTCGCCGCCGTGCTGGCGCGTGCCGATATCGGCGTGATCGTGGAGTGCACCGGCAACCCCATCGCCGCCGTCGACCACGTGTGCGCCGCCTTCGCCGCCGGCAAGCACGTGATCAGCGCGACCGTCGAGGCGGACGCGGTGTGCGGCGCCGCGCTGGCGCGCCGCGCGCGGGCGGGCGGCGTGATCTATTCGATGGCGTACGGCGACCAGCCCGCCATGGTGTGCGAGCTGGTGGATTGGGCGCGCACGTGCGGCTTCGAGGTGGTGGCGGCCGGGCGCGGCCACAAGTGGCGGCCCGACTTCCGCTTCTCGACGCTCGACACAGTGTGGCCGCACTACGGCCTGACGCCCGATCAGGCGGCGCGCGGCCGGCTCAACCCCAAGATGTTCAATTCGTTCCTCGACGGCACCAAGCCGGCGATCGAATCGGCGGCCATCGCCAACGCCTGCGGGCTCGACGCGCCGACCGGCGGACTCGCGTACCCCTCGGGTTCGGTCGGCGACCTGCCGCGGCTGATGCGGCCCAAGGCCGAAGGCGGCGTGCTGGCGCGGTCCGGCCTGGTCGAGGTGGTCAACAGCCTCGACGCCGACGGCCGACCCATCGACCACGACATCCGCATGGGCGTGTGGGTGTGCGTGCGCGCGGCCACCGCGTACCAGAAGCACTGCTTCGAGGAGTACAACGTCGCGACCGACGACAGCGGCCGCTGCTTCGCGGCGTACAAGCGCTGGCACCTGATCGGCCTGGAACTGCCGCTGTCGGTGGCCAACGTCGCGTTGCGCGCCGAGCCGACGGGCGTCGCCCAAGACTTCCGGGCCGACGTGGTGGCCGTGGCCAAGCGCGATCTCGCGCCGGGCGAACGGCTGGACGGCGAGGGCGGTTTCACCGTGGCCGGTCAGTTGCGCCCGGCCGCCGTCAACGTGCCCATGGGCGCGCTGCCGCTCGGCCTAACCGGCGGGCTCGCCATGACCCGCGCGGTCAAGGCCGACCAGATCCTCACCTACGACGACGTGGCGCTCGGCCCGCCCACGACGGCGCTGGCGTTGCGCCGCGAACTCGAACGGTCGTTTCCGCTCAACGCCGCGTGACGATCCTCGACGTCCCGCTTAGTGGCGCGCGACATGCAACGGCGGCACGCGGTCGCGCCACGGCATGGCGGCCTCGAGCACGGTCGCGAGCTGCAACAGCACGTGCTCGCTGGCCGGGCGTCCGGCCAGCTGCACGCCGATCGGCAGGCCCGAGGAATGCATGGCCAGCGGCAGCGAGATCGCCGGCGTGCCCATGACGTTGTGCGGGAACGTGTACTGCACCTGCCGGTCGCTCAGGATCATCCAGTCGATCAGGTCCATGTCGGCGATGCCTAGGTTGTAGAGCCCGTGCCGTTCGGCGACGCGGGCCGTGGTCGGCGTCAGCCACACGTCGTGGTCGATCCAGACGCGCCCCAGCCGCCGCCTTGCCGTGTTCATGAACCCGAGGCCATCGAGGAACGTGCCCGGGCCGACGGTCTTGGCGTGCTCGTAGATCTTGAGCGTGATCGGCTCCAGGGTCTCAGGGCCGATCGTGCACCCCGTGCGCTTGGCGTAGCCCTGGAGCATCGTGTCGAAGCCGAAGAACCACACGTCGAGCATGCGGCGCGCCGCTTCCTCCACGTCGAACTCGGGCGTGTAATCCTCGACGACGTGCCCCATGTCCGCCAAATGCCTTGGCG